>Ga0209573_1000194_pt1 | contig 152421 bp, 143 predicted proteins | sample TNRBio252014_DNA_FD_185870 | JGI IMG/M metagenome (GOLD analysis project Ga0209573, IMG submission 185870) | Wastewater treatment Type I Accumulibacter community from EBPR Bioreactor in Madison, WI, USA - TNR Reactor_6/25/2014_ DNA (SPAdes)... | ecosystem: Engineered > Bioreactor > EBPR >...
TGGCCCCATGTTGGGCCGCCGCCTGAGCAATCCCCCAACCAATACTGTTTTTATTGACAACATTGAGTACCAGGCCCTTCTTGCCGTGCAGAAGCATGCCGACGATTATGACAGGCGGAACTGAAAACTGATTTTGTTCCATAGCAATCTGTTTCAAGCAATCTCGGCAATTCCGGGGTTCGACGGCAAGTGGTGCCGCCGAGGCCCGCATTGGCTTGCCCTCTACTTTGCCCAGCCCACCGCCAAAGACATCGAAGCTCATCTGCGTGCGATCCTGGTTCATCACCTGGGCCAAGACTTAGAACCGCGCACCTTCCCCGATCCAGTGCGCGAGGGGCTGACTCAACTTCAGGCCCTGCGCGAAGTCATCGCGGGTCGTTCGCTCCCAGAGTCTTTCCCCGCCGAAGTGCTGCGTAACTGGACCAACCGCTGGCTTTCGGACCGGGCAAACGCCATTCACCTAGAACACCGGGCCCTCCGCTCGATCGGAGACCGAGGCCTCACCGTCTACCCTGACCGGCTAAAGCACTTGCGGCTCACCGGAGAGCACCGCCTGACCACGCTCCTCGCCGTATCAAGCTCCGACCGAAACGAAACCCTCACGGACGCAATCAGTGCCCTCGAAGAATTGCTTGAGCAACCGTGCGCTCAGCGCGACCCATATGTGTGGCTGATGCTCGGCTGGGCCAGCTGGCTTCGCCACGGACCGCACGGAAGAGCCAACGAAGCATTTGCCCAGGTCGGAATCACAAACCTTGGCGGTAACCCGCTTTTGCACGACCTCAGCAGCTACCACCTTTGCGCCCTTGCCGAAAGCGAAAACGACATCTTGCACGCCACCCAGTTCTCGCACAAGTTGCGCGCCGGAAAGATGTTGGACCAAGACCTGGACCACGCCCGCCTGTGCGCCGTCTTTGACCGCAACGGAGAGGCGGCGGCGGCTTCGCTGGGCCGTGCGATCCACGCAAATCCGCTCGTGCTGGTGGATGCACTTGCCGAAAGCTGGACGGGCCGCGTTCCGGAAGTGCTGGCTGAAGGCGTACGCACCGGACTCTCCGTACCAAAAGATGCCCTCGCCGCCGCAATTCAACAAGCCAGAACCCGGGTCACGAACGTGGACCGGCTACTGAACGAGCTTGAAGACGCGCCCGAACTGCCGACTTCTTTTGAGAACAAACTTAACGAATTAGCGGCTCACGCGGTCACTTCCGACCAAATACTGCAGCTTGCCTACCGCGATGCTGCGGACCGCCTCGTTGAACAAGCCGAAACGTTCGCCGCCGACACCTTGGCCCAACTGGTCCAGTCCGCGCGGGCATCGCTGGCGCGGGCCCAATACGCGTTCGACCAAAGCGCGGTCGAGCTCAGGTACAAAATTGACGAACTGGAGGCGTACCACCAGCGCGATATCGAACAGCTTTCGTTCGATTTTCGGCTAGAAGAAACGTTCGTGGATCGGTTCCAAAGTGGCGCCTTGCGCGCAATGGCGACTTCCGGTCTGGCCGCCGCGATCTACTTTGGGTTGCAGATCGCCAATCTTTCGTTTGCCCAATCCATCAGTCCGGGTACCGCCGCCGGAAAGTTGATTTTGGCCCTTCTCTTCGCTCCGCTTCCACTTGGAATGGTGGTGTTGCTAAAGGATTCGGCTCGCATGGCAATTGCGCGCGCTAAGTGGAACCAAACCCTGGCCCGAATGGATGAAAGACTGGAAGTAGACATTGCCCAGGCTCGCTCCTATCATGCCGAGTATGCCGAAGAACATAAGACGAAGCTAGACGCCGCGCGCGCCCGAGTGGACGCCTTGACCAAACACCAAGAAAGACTCATGCCGCACGCCGAAGACCTCGCCGCGTAGCGTATCCTTGAGGTGTGAGACGGCACACTCTTCCCTTCGTCCTTTTCGCAAGCTCTTTGGCTGGTTGCCAGGCGGGAATGGGCACCAGTGTCCCCGTCCCGCCGCTTCAAGGCTCAGTCGGTCGCACCGAGATTTACAGCGTGCTCGATATCGTCCGCACAAAGCCCGTTGTGCTGGTTTTTTGCGAGAAACTCGATTCGCGTGAGACCGAAACGCTCATCAAGAATGTGTCCGCAATTCAGGACCAGATGAAAGGCAAAGTGCAGTTCTTGGGAGTGGCCACCATGGACGGGTTCACCGCCGACCGGTATCGGTCCAAGAACCCGGATTGGATTCCCGTGATTCCGGACCCCGACGGGCTATTCGCGAGCCGTTACGAAGTAAAGAGCTTGCCGACGATTCATTTCATTGGAAAGGGCGGAAAGCCGCGCCAAACCTGGACCGACGTACCCGCAGACCTTGCCGAACAGATCAAGAAACTCGCCAATCTCCCGTAATGCGCGTCCTGGTCCTCGACAACTACGATAGCTTCACCTATAACCTGGTGCAGGCCCTGGCAGTATTGGGGGCCGAGGTGGAAGTCCGATTGAATGATGCCGTAACCGCGGCATGGGTGAAGGCGTTTCCGTGGGACGCGTTCGTAATCTCGCCCGGGCCGAAAGCGCCGGAGTCGGCGGGAATCACGATGGAGGTTGCTGCGGCGGCGGTAAACGGCGAATACGGGACTCGGCCGGTACTGGGCGTTTGCCTTGGCCATCAAGCGCTCGGAATCGCGGCGGGCGCGGAACTGACCCGCTCCGCCCGGGTGCGCCACGGGAAACCCAGCCCGATTCTTCACGGGAGCGCGGGAATCTTTGCCGGACTCCCGTCTCCGTTCCTCGCCGGTCGCTACCACTCGTTGGAACTGCGTTCTGGGTCGTTGCCCGCCGTGTTTCAGCCCACCTCGATGGCCCAAGATGACAGCGTACTGATGGGAATCGCGCACGCCTCGCTTCCCGTGTTCGGGGTGCAATTCCACCCAGAATCCATTCTCACCGAGCATGGCCCGACGCTACTCAAGAACTTCCTTGCCCTAGCCTAGAGCGATTCGAGAAATTTTTGGAGTTCCGCCTTCTCGCTTTCCGAGAGGGCGCGGTATTTTTCCCGCGAAGCCGCCGCTTCTCCGCCGTGCTTCTCGATCGCTTCTTCCAGCGTTTTGGCCGAGTTGTCGTTCATGTAGGGGCCGGGAACGGAGCCGAATCCCCACAGCGGGGGCGTGCGGAATTCGCTTGGCGTCGGTTGCTTCGGCGTGGTGTGAAGCGGCCCGCCGTCGCCGAGGTCATGAAGCAAGAAATCGGAGTACGGGGAGATCTTCTTGTTCGCAAGTTCAGGAAGATCGGACGGTCCCGTGGTGAAGCTGGGCGTGTGGCAAGTTCCGCAGCCGACTTGGTTAAACGCGGCTTCGCCTTTTGCGCTGCGAATCATCTCGGGTGGCCCGATGGGGTAGGCAAGGAGCCGGAGGTATTGCCAAGTGCCATCCATCTGGTAGCCGTCAATGTTTCCCACTATGTTCTTTTCGGGGTCGGTGAGCCCGAGGCCAAGTTCGGTGAGGAACGCCGAGTGGACGAAGTCTTTGAGGGAGGGGACGTCGCCTTTCCAGCCGAATCGTCCGTGTTGGCCATTGACGAGGATGGTCCGGCCCGAAATTCCGTCTCCGTTGGCGTCGGTGGGGTCTGCGTTCTTGAGAATGTCCTCGGTTTTGATCGCATCCACGAAGCCGAGGCCGAACAGCGCGGGGGACTTCCGTTCGCGGGCGTCTTTGGGAATCTCGCGACGCAGCACCGGAGCATCAATGCGGCCCTCTTGGCGTTGAAAGTTTGTGGTCCCGCTTGGGGTGGTTGAGTCGGGAGCAAAGAACACGGCACGGCGCGGGTCCGAACCCCGTCCGCCAATAGTGGGAGCGTTGTGGCAGAGAAGGCAGCTGACGTCGTTGAAGCGGCGGCCCCGGTCGGGCACCCAGCGAACCGCGAACATCGCAAATCCAACGTCCGCGTGGTCTTGCACGGTTTGGTCGGCCGCCCGAATGCGCTCCCCGACCGGCCTGCGGTCTTGGCTCACGGCGATGACCCCCGCGCCGAGAAGGGTGAGGGAGATGAGGGCTCCAACTTTCATGGACTTACCCCCATAGTATAGGGCAGACGCGCAGGATTTCATTGGGTTCCTGGGACAAATTGCTGTTCCCGGCGCGGCCGGCCCAGTGCCTCGCCCTCGGTCTTTCGCGTGCGAAAGACCTCTGCCCCGTCCGCGCCGGGATGTGGGTTAGGTTGTCCGCCGGCGCCGGAGCAGGGCGGCAAGCCCCGCGCCGAGCGCGATCACCGTGCCGGGTTCCGGCACGGGATGCGGCCGGAGGATTATGTTGAATTTGGGTTCGTAAAACTCATTATTGGGATCATACGTCCACGCTGTCGCAAGAATCTCACCACCTTGGTTCACATCTCTCACTGACCACCTGTCAAATCCGTGGGCCAGGGCATCTGAATCCAGCATCTGGGTGATTTCTTCAAATCCACGGTCCGGTGACCATCGGCCTAAAGATTGATTTCTCGCGGAACCTCTAAATGTCGCCCCGGTCACGGATCCATCGTCCAGCAGTAAGCCACCATCGGTCGGAATCTCTATATGATTCTGGAGATTCGGCTCCCATAACCAGGTATGGCCAAGATATCCTCCAAGAACTTGGCCTGTGGAATTTATTGATGCTGCCCAACCATCCCCAGAGGGATATCGCAACAGAATCGGTGCCTGGCCCTCTCGGCGCACGAACCCTCCGATCGGCGTTCCTCCAACTATAGCACGATCGTCCGCAATCATACTCCCCCGGTATCCAGCACTCAGCACTTCCGGTGCCCGTCCCTCGCGCCAGATCACCGTATTCTGAATAAAACCGTTCGGCATTACCGAATGACCGATTACGTCCCCGTGCGAGTTAACTCCTTGCGGAATGTAACCTAAATCTGGATTTGGCGACGCAAGTTCTTCTGAACCCTGGCCCGGTGTATAGCGATAAGTGCGAATCAAATCATTGAACACACCGGGACGAAGATTATGTGAATAAGCAATCTGACCAGAATTATTCACTTCAGGGAGATACTGGAGGCCATCCTGCGAGAGATTGTCGATCACGACCTGCAACCCTTCGCCCCGCCGGTACGAGACAATTCGCTTTGGACCGGAAGTAAATGTACCGGAATAGCTTTCTCCTACCACTTGACCATGGTCATTTATTGAAGACATAACCGTGGATCGATCCGTAGGATGGTTGGGCAAAACCTCAATGCTGTACAGCCCGGCGTGCGCACCTACAAGAATGCAGCTAGCCAGTGAACTTGTAGTTATGAGTTTAGTCATCGCGACCCCCTCGAGGGAGAACTTGGTTACCTTCCGCGTCACTATAGACTTGCTTAAAGAGGGCATAAGCGAACTCCTCGCGAAGGGCCCAAATTCCATCGGTTGCATGTCCGTGGATGCGGCGCGTCGGACCTGCCCAAACATGAGGCCTATCCGTCTTACTCACTCCCATTTGACCTACCCACTCGTACACGGTCCAGCCTACTCCCATTGATTCAATCTTCTCGCGCGCGTCCCAATGCCAAACGAAAGCATCATTGAGAATGTTCTTTTCTTTCCAGTCATAAGAAATCGGAGGTAGCGGACACGGAGTTGGGTTCAAATTAAAAAGACAGTTTGTTCGGCGATCAACGCCCATTTCGGTTAGCATCACTGCCGGAGGGCTGACGAGAGCCAGCCCGGGTTGTACTTCCACTTCAGATTGCTTTCCGATCCATTCACCGATCTTACTTAACCGAGGATTCATTGAGTCCCAGAATTCTGGCACCGGAGTCTCGGCGTCTCGCTGTTGCCCAGAAAGATCGGGGTGCCGGTCATAAAGCAGGCCTTCAACGTGTGGGCTTTTATTGTAGTGAGTAAAGCTAAACGGACTGTACAGGTGAGCGGTGTAAATTACTCGGGTGAGATTCTGAATGCCGCCGAGCTGGGAGGGAGTATATCGATTACCAAATGAAGGAACATATCGAATGTTTTCTGGATTATTGGGACCACTCTTTGCCCAGTTCCCATTACCTGTAAGATATCGGTCGCCAAAATCTGCAGTATCGGCCATTGCAGTCGAAACAATGAACCTATGATTGGGCTTTTTCGCGAGACAAACTTGGAGCGCGTTGAGTTGGACCTCTTTCCAGTTTGCAATAGCCTGGTCGAACCACGGCTTCCACTCTGCCTGCCAGTTCCCTGTGGGCCCTATCCTCCCCGGCGCGAATTCGATCAATGGCTCATTCATGAGTTCAAAGTAGACTTTGCCGGGGTTTACGTCGGCCGGAGATCCTGGCGGCGCGATCTGATCTAGGAAGGAATCCCAGAACCGAGCCAATGGGTGGTTGGGGGTCAAGATTCCGTTTTTAAGAACCAGGTCACTTTTGAAGATACTGTTGTACGGAACGTAGTGAGCTGGATCCAAACTGTTGTCATACGATTCTCTTCGTTGAATCTCTGACAAATAATTGGGATGCAAGTCAATTATGATGGCGATGTCCGCTAGCAGAGCTTCTTCAATTGTATTCCGGATTGCTTGAATGTTCTGGTCGGCACTTGATTGCCTGCCGGTCGCCGCTATGATGTTTGGCGAAGTGAAAGTGTTCGGATTAATTGTGCCCGTCGTCGGGTCTGCTCCGACGCATGCGGGATCAATCTGAAAACGAATGTGATTAAATCCGGCCGCCTTGATGATATTTAGATCATTAAGGGTCAAGAGGTCGTTAATTCGGTCGGCATCGTAAGGGTGTAGATTATTCACATGCCACCAACCGGCATTGCCAGCAATGTACGACACATTGACGCCTTTAGTTAGGTTTGCGGGAAGCGTCGTATAGGGCTCCGGGACGGTTCCTGGCGGTAGGAACGGCACGGCAAAGGCAGTTCCGCTAAGGAGAGAGAGAGAGAGAGAGAGAGAGAGAGAGAGAGTTTTGTTCATCGGTTTCGCTCCGCTGATATCACTATAACGGAAACGGCCCGAAAAACCAAGTGCTTTTTCCACTTTTTTCAAAAATTGTGGTTTGTCCAAGAGACTTGAACTCCACAGCCCGGCGCGGACAGGGCAGAGGTCTTTTTCCACTCGGAAAAAGACCGAGGGCGAGGCACTGGGCCGGCCGCGCCGGGAACTACCGGAATCGCAACAAGTTCTCAACGTGGCGCATGAGCACGTCGTACTCCAAATTCACGGCATCACCCGCCGAAAGCGAATGCAAGTTCGTATGCGTCCACGTGTGCGGAACCACGGCCACCCGAAACCGATTCCCCGCCGGCTCCACCACCGTCAGGCTAATCCCATCCACGGTAATCGAACCCTTATCCACCAAATACCGCGCCCCGGCCTCCGGAACCGCGCATTCCAAATCCCAGAATTCCCCGTTCGGACTCAGAGAAACCACTTCCCCCACTGCGTCCACATGCCCCTGAACCATGTGTCCGCCCAGCCGGTCTCCCAGCCGCAGGGCGCGCTCCAGATTCACCGTACGCCCCGCCGTGAACGTCCCCAGCGTCGTCCGCTGAAACGTCTCCGGACTCACTTCGAAGCACAGCCGTCCGCCCGCCACTTCCACAACGGTCAGGCAGACGCCATTCACAGCCACGCTTTCTCCTAAAGCAAAGGACTCGTTGGGCCAGGCGTCAAAACTTGCTGAAATCACCAACTTCGGGCCGTCCAGCGATTCCACGCGCCCCAGGCTCTGCACCAGGCCCGTAAACATCAGGCGGCTTCGGCCCGGGCCTTTATCGCCCCCAGCACGTCGTCCATATTCTTCACCACCAACGAGTAAATGACCTTTCCAACCAGCGCACCCAAACCGGGAACGCTGTACTCGTAGTCGAGCTCCGAATCAAACCGCGTTCCGTCGTTCTCCTCCGAAAATTTCCAGACTCCCGCCATCGAATCGTAATCGCCCGAAACCTGGGAATACGAACAGGTGTGCGCGGCATCATCCCAGTCATCCCGCTGGGTCCATCGCACCTTTACATTGAACGCCGAAATCACTCCCACCCACTTCGAAATGACCGAATTCCCCTCTTGAGAAACGATCTCCACCGACTTCACGTCTTCCATGAACTCCGGGAACTTTGTGTTGTCTTTGGCGATTTCATACACGGTCGCCAGGGGGGCGTTTATCCATACATTCGTGGTTACTTTAGGCATAATCTTAAAGATCAGGTATCACAGCAGGGAAATCAGCGACCTAAGGGCTCCCAGTATATCCTTCGCGGGCGGCCGCCAGAACGACTTTGAGGCTATGAATTGAGTTTCGCGCGACCATCACGGGTTCAAACCATGGATGCCTTGGTGCTGGAACAACCGACTTCCCTTTCTCTGAAGGAAGTTCCAGTTCCCGAACCCGGAGACGGTGAAATCCTTCTCCAAGTCAAAACCGCCACCACGTGCGGTACCGATCTCAAAGCCTTCCTTCGGGGGCACCCCCAAATTCCGATGCCGGGCGTGCTGGGGCACGAATATTCCGGGGTGGTTGCCGCAGCGGGGCCGGGCGCAAAGTTTGCCGAAGGCGACGAGATCATGGGCGTCCACTCTGCGCCTTGCCAAGACTGCTTCTATTGCCACGCGGGGCAAGAAAACCTTTGCGAGTCCATCATGGGAACCAAGGTTCTGGGCAGCTACGCCAAGTACCTGCTCATCCCCAAGCGGATCGTCAATCTAAACGTCTTCCACAAGCCCGCGTCCATTTCGTTTAATCGGGCTTCTCTGCTCGAACCGCTCGCGTGTGTGGCGCAAGGCCTCAGCGAGGTTCCCTTCCAGGTCACCGACCGCGTCCTGATCATCGGCCCGGGAGCGATCGGGCTCATGTTCGTTGCCGCATTGCGCGCGGCCGGACTCCATGACATCACGTTGCTCGGCCGCAATCCGGCCCGGCTCGAAGTGGGCGAGCAGCTTGGTGCCCGCCCCGCCGTGGCGGAAGATCTTCATTTGCGCCTCGGACGCGGATACGACCTCGTCATCGAATGTACGGGCAAGATTGACGTGTGGGAGCAAAGCATCCACTACGCTCGTCGCGGCGGTCGCGTAATGCTGTTTGGCGGCTGCCCAGCCGGAAGCATGGCCAGTTTCGACACCAAGAAATTGCATTACGACCAAATCACGCTTTACAGCCCATTCCACTTCGGAAGCCACGCGGTTCGGCAGGCGCGGCAGTGGCTGCTGGACCCCGAGATTCCGTTTGAGGCGCTCATTTCGGGCGAGCGACCGCTCAGCGAAGGCACCCAGGTTTTTGCCGACCTTGAAGCGGGTGTCGGAATCAAATACGCGTTCAAGCCATGAAGCTCGTTCGGTACGAACGTGGAGGAGTAGTCCATGTGGTCGAAGTCGAGCCACCCGTGTTACCAGCCGGTGGATTGCTCGTTCAAACCGAAGCCTGCGGCCTGTGTAGCGGCGAACTGATGACCTGGTACATGGAGAGCAAGGCCGAAGGCCATGTGTTGGGCCACGAAGTTTCGGGCCGAGTCATTCAAAGCGACCAACCGGATTTCCCTGTGGGCTGCCGAGTTGCGCCCCACCATCATGCCCCGTGCGGCGAATGCGAGTTTTGCGCCCGAGAGGCCTATGTTCACTGCCAAACGTGGAAGTCCACGAAGCTGGTTCCGGGCGGAATGGCCGAGGTGTTTGCGGTTCCCGCTGCGAACCTACGCGATACCCACCGTTGTGACGACCTCGACCCCCGAGACGCCGCCCTCACCGAACCCGTCGCGTGCGTGGTGAAGTCCATCCGGCGGGCAGGATTGCAACCGACTCATCGCGTCGCGATCATTGGAGCGGGGGCCCTGGGCCTGGTTCACGCACTGCTACTCAAGGACTTCGCACCCACACTCATTGAGACCCGACCCGAACGCCGCGCTCACGCGGAGACCTTGGGGCTCAAAACGGCTTCGGCCGACTTGCAAGAAACTTTCGACCGCGTGTTTGTGCTTCCCGGAAGCCCCGACGCCGTCGATCTCGCCCAAAATCTCACCGCCCCGGGTGGCGCGATTGTTCTTTTTGCTCCTCTGGACCCCGGAGCGCGGCTTCCCGAAAGCTTAGGCGTTACGGGCTACTTCCGAGACATTTCGCTGATCCCCAGTTTCAGTTGCGGCCCGAATGACACTGCAGAAGCGATTCGGCATCTTCGCGCCGGAACCGTTCGCGCCGAACAGGTCGTGAGCGACTTCGTGAGTATCCATGACCTGCCCGCCGCGTATGGCAGAATGAAAGCGGGAGAAATTTTGAAGGCAATGGTGGTGTTTTAGAGCGTGATCTATCCGGCAAAAGAATCTGGGTGGGAAGGCGTCTCTCCCATAGGCTACAAAAATGAGCCCGGCACCTGGATGGACGTGGCCCGCCACCCTTTGTACGCCGATCCCAACTCTAGCTTCGAGGTGCGGGCGTTTGAACTTGGCCCCGGTGGCTACACGAGCCTTGAGAAACACGGCCATGAACACTGCGTGGTTGTTCTTAGCGGTCATGGAACCGTCACCCTCGAAGACGAAACCGCCGAGTTGAAACCGCATGATGTCGTGCGCGTGCCCTCGTGGGCCGTCCACCAGTTCAAAGCTGGCCCAGAAGGGCTGACAATTCTCTGCATTGTTGACCAGGAACGGGACCGACCCGTGCTTATCGAACCGGGTTTCTTGCCCTGACGTCTGAAGAGTACAGCCCTAATGGTTCTTTCGCTTTTGGCCGGTGCCGCGCTCCTGATATCCCAACCAGATTGGGCGAAGGACTTGCCGCCTCAGGCACGGTGGATCGCGCTTCAAGTAGCCACCGATACGACGCCAGCACCCCCGGCCGTTATCACGCCGGCCCACCAAAAGGACCTCGACGACGACATTGCCCTTGGGAAAAAAGTCGCCGAAGAGGTTGCTAAAGAACTCAAGTCCTCAACCAGTCAGCCGATGATTGACCGGGTCAACCGCATCGGCGGCGAACTCGCTCGCATCGCCCGAACGCACCAAGTCGAAGCCACATGGGGCGATCGGCGTCTGAACCCGTTCAACTACGAATTCCACGTGATTGCGGGTGACGATGTGAACGCGTTCTCGATTCCGGGCGGTTACATCTACATCTACGAAGGGCTGCTGAAGTTTGCCGAAACCGACCATGAAGTCGCGGGCGTCATCGGGCACGAAATTGCCCATGCGTCTTTCCGGCATGTAGCTACGCTCCGCCGCGAACAGAGCAAGCTCGAAGCCATCACCCTTCCACTTATCCTCATCGGGTTGCTGGCCGGAGGCGAAGCAGGCCAAGGCGCGGCCATCGGAACCCAACTCGCAGGCCAAGCTATCGGGTCGGGCTGGAGTGTCAAGGCAGAAAAATCTGCCGACTACGGGGGTCTTCAGTACATTCTCAAATCCGGATACAACCCCGTCGGGTTACTCACCTTCATCGAGCGGCTTGCTTATGAGGAGCGCACCCGAGGCGAAATTGACTGGGGCATCTATCGGACGCACCCGCCGAACCGCGAACGGGTAACCGCCATCCGTGCGATGCTCGAGAACGCCAACATTGACATCCGGCGCAGTGGCAGTTCGACCACGTTTCGCGCCATTCCCGTGGACCAAACGGACGGAACGTTCGCCATTAAGGTTGCCGGCAAGAACGTGGTGGTGTTTTCAGGCGAAGACGCGGGTTCGCGCGCCGAGATTGCCGCCACGCGCATGACCAACTTCTTGGATTCCAACCCACGCGTGTTCGAAATGTCTGCGACGGCGGAGGGGCAATTTTTAGGGCGGTCCGATCTACTCTTCAGCCTTACCGATTCTGATGTGAAGTTCTCGGGCAAAGAAAAGGAAGAGCTGATTGAAGCAGTCCTCAAAACCCTAAAAGCCGCGGTTTACGATCTGTCCTATCGGGTCGGAACCGTCCGGGGCTGATTTCAAACCGATTCGCACGGCATCAAGCACGGCGTTCACCCCTTCTCGACCGTAAAAGCTCAAGGTTGCCTCATAGCCGCCTCGATCGTAATCTGCGGGTTGCAATAAATAGCCGATCCAGCCATCGCAGTGGCTTGCCACGTAAACCTGCGAGTACCCGTTTTTGCGGCCTATCTCCTGAATGTCCCGCGCCACTGCCGCCGTTGGCTCGCCGGGAACCCCAACCACCACGAATTTCCCAAACGTCAGCAAGGTAATTTCCGCTTCGGGTTCGGCGAACTTCTCGACGACGATTTTCGCGATTTCAGGCGTGATTTTGTAGCTCGCGGCAAAATCCGGATGAGCGACTGCGGCCGGAACCTTGATCGGAACTCGCTTCAGCGTCGGTGCCGGAAGTGACTCAATGCCCCCCGTGAGGATGGCTTGATTTAACCCCCGCGCGAACAAGTCTGGTTGTCGCTCCATCGACAAACCCGGAGCGGGCGGAACCGGACTCGCGTCTCCTATTGGACCCGTAACGCAGAGCCCACCATACCGACGCATATACGCCCCGGGCCAGTCACCGTCGAGTTTGGTCCACGCTGGCTCCATCAATGTTGGGTGCGCGCCGAACAAAGTGAAAGCGGGCTTGCCGCCCGACATGATTGTAACCACCCGGTTGTCGGGAACGGCTAGCTTCCGTCGCGCCCTCGCAAGCGGTGCGAAATAGGACTGGGCGGTCCATTCCCCAGTAACGGCATGCGTCTCCTTAACCGCCGTCGCGATCTCATCTGCGTACCAGTTGAGCCACTTTCGCTGGAAGGTGGCCACTCCCGGAACCGGGACCGTCATCCGGTCGTTCAGAAGTTGACTGTCCGGGGCGCAATGCGTGTGCGTGGCAAACAAGACCACGTCTAGTCCCGGCGTGCGCTGCCGCACGGCTTTGGCCAGCGACCGCGGAATCGTGACGAGTTCCACCGCCGCAATGACCGTATTTCCGGTTCGAATCGAAAAAACGCCGAGGTCTTGCCCTCCTTCCGTGAATTTCGCACCGGATCGTTCCGAATATCCTCCCAATGGGAGCGGTTCCGCAGGAACTAATGAGCGAAAATTCGCGTCTTGATCAAAAGAACCAGTTGTCCACGCTACAATCAGGGGCAGAATGAGCACAACTCATCTTACCTAGGGTGTACACTAGACCCCGTAGTTTAGGGCTGGCTGGATTCTCTCCGGCGGGTAGACACATTCATGAAAAATCAACAGCTGCAAAACAATTGGATTGTGAGCGGAGTGGCAATGTTGCTGGCCATCATTGCCGTCGTCGTTATGGCCATGAACAAGCGCGTTCCGGTGGCACTTGCCGCTCCGGAACCGATTCCGCCAGTTGCGGTCGCGCTTCCCGCAAACACCGTTGTAAAGACAAAGGGCTTGCCTGCAGGCAGCAACGCGAATCCTGCTGGTGGCTTGGGTGCGGCACCGTCGCCGGGCCTGAATGCACCGACCCCCGGTGGTCTCGCACCGTCTACCGGTGGCACGCCTCCTCCCCGATCGAAGCCAGGTATTGCTGCAGCCGGAACCTAGTTCGCTGGTTTCCTGAGAATGCCTCTACCCGCAGTCCTAAATATTGGTTTCTATAACTATGTGATGACTGACCGCATCGTCGCGCTGGTCAACAGCGACTCGGCGCCGATGAAGCGGTTGGTTCAACAGGTGCGCAAAGAAGGGACGGTAATTGATGCCACCCATGGAAGGCGCACCAAATGCGTCCTCTTCACAACGAATGGGGGCGTAATCTTGTCTGCGATCTCGCAAGAGACGCTGGCGAAACGGCTCAGCACCGGCGAAGAAATGCCCGACGATGAATAACGGACAAACCACAATTTGGAACAAGGTCGTCCGTCGGTTCAGCCGGGACATTGGAATTGATCTCGGTACCGCAAATACCCTGGTCCACGTAGCAGGACGCGGAATTGTATTGCGTGAGCCAAGCGTTGTCGCGATTGACAGCAACCAAAACAAGGAAATTGCCGTCGGCGAAGCCGCAAAGCGCATGCTCGGCCGAACTCCAGCCCACATCGTCGCCATTCGCCCACTTCGCGATGGCGTCATTGCCGACTACCGCGCCACCGAAGCGATGCTTCGGTATTTTATTCAACGCGCCAACCGAGGGCGTGCCCCATTTATCAACGTCGTGGTCGGGATCCCGAGCGGAGTCACCGAAGTAGAGCGACTGGCCGTGCTCGAGGCCTCCCGAAAAGCAGGCGCCCAGAAGGCCTACGTCATCGAAGAGCCCATGGCGGCCGCGGTCGGCGCGGGTCTCCCGGTGGCCGAGCCCCAAGGCAGCATGATCGTAGACATCGGCGGCGGAACGACCGAAGTTGCGATGATTTCGCTTGGCGGAATCGTCAGCGCCCGCTCCATCCGAATCGCGGGCGACGAAATTGACGACGCAATCACCGCATACATTCGGGTCGCTTACAACCTGTTTGTGGGAGACCGAACCGCCGAGCAAACCAAGATTGAAATTGGTAGCGCTTACCCGCTCGATGAAGAACTGACCATTGAAGTCAAAGGGCGAGACCTCATCACCGGGCTCCCTCGTTCTGCGGTCATCTCCAGCGCGGAAATCCGCACCGCGATTCAGAAACCCATCACCGCGATTTTGGAAGCGATCAAGCTCACGCTCGAGGCGGCTCCGCCCGAGTTGGCCGCCGATGCCTATAACGACGGAATCACCCTGGCAGGGGGTGGCGCCCTCATCCGCGGATTGGACCGGTTGATCTCGGAGAAGACCGGGCTTCCGGTTCACATTGCCCGCGACCCCCTCAGCTGCGTGGTGTTGGGAACCGGAAAAATGCTCGAAGCCCTCCACGAGAATCCAACCATCCGGCGCATGCTGGAGAAAGCATCGAAAGGGTAAGAGAATCTGGCCTCCGCGATGGCATGTTGATGGCGGTGCTTTGCATCGTCGCGTTGGTGCTCGCTCGCCTGCAAACCAACGTACGCAACAACGGCCAGATTGATGTCGCGGGTCGGGCCCTTGGCGCCATTACCTACCCCGTTTCCGAGCGCGTCGGTGCCGGGCTCGATGCCAACCATCGGTTTTGGTCGTCCGTGTTTGCTACGAACCAACTGAAGGCAGAGAACGAGCGACTAAAGGGGCTGGAACAGAGCTGGAAACTCTACTCCGAAGTCTCCAATGCTCAACAGCACGAAATTGAAGACCTCCGCAAACTGGTCGGGCTCCCGGTTCCGCCCGGACACAAGCGCATCGCCGCCCAAGTCATTGCGTTCGATACCGACACGCACCGCATGACCCTCAATCGCGGTTCAGGAGCGGGCATCGAACCTGGCCTGGCGGTCACTAACAGCGCGGGATTGGTCGGCATCGTCCAGGCTGTAGATGCCAATCGGTCCCATATACTCTTGGTCAGCTCGCCCGCTGTCCGTATCGGTGGAATGATTCTCCGTCAGCCCCCAATTGTTGGGCTAATACGAGGCATGGGCACCGAGCGAATGCGCTTGGAGTTTATGGACAACTCGATTCAAGTCCAGCCGGGGGACAAGGTCGTCACGTCTTATCACTCCGAGAAGCTCCCCGCTTACATTCCAGTCGGACAGGTTATTCGGCAGCAGCTTCAGGCCGAACTTGGCCGGCAGGAGATCATCGTCGCGCCAAACGTGCGGTTTAGCGAAGTCCGCGAGGTGTTCGTCTACCGGTGAAGGTCGTCCTCGTCTGCATCGTGACGATCTACCTGATGGCCATCGCCCAGCTTGCGGTTGCGCCGCGAATTGTGGTGGCGGGAGCCGAACCGGATTTCATGCTCATTGGCTCGATCAGTCTGGGCTTTGTGCTTTCTCGAATCGGTTCGATCTATACCGGGTTCGCGGTCGGGCTTGTTCAAGGAGTACTGGTCGGGGCGAACCTAAGTCAGTTTGTGGTCACGCGGATGCTGACGTGCTATTTTGCCGCCCGACTGAATGAATCGGAGATTGAGATTGGTCCGGTACTCGGCATTCTTGCGGTTGCGCTTCTTTCGTTTTTGGCGTCGGTGATCTTCATGTTTTTCTCGCCGCCAGCTTCAATCGGCGCATACCTCAGTGCAAGCTTTTTTGCCGCATTGTACAATGGTTTATTGGCACTACCTCTTCTCGCTACTCTTCGCGCCGTACTCGGCCGCAGAACAGCTGGAGTGTGATTTTTCGAATACGAGGAAGTATTCATGAGCGGAAAAGCAGTTATTGAACAGGCACGCGAACAATTACGAAAAGCGGCCAACTATCTTAATTTAGACGAGACCAATCCCGGTCTTCACGACGTCCTCGCCACTCCGAAGCGGCAGCTGATTGTGAACTTCCCCGTCGTGATGGACAACGGTGAGGTGCAGGCGTTCGAGGGTTTCCGAGTCCAGCATAACGTCAGCCGAGGTCCGTCGAAGGGCGGAATCCGCTATCACCCCGAAGTAGACGTGGACGAGACGACTGCTCTCGCCATGTGGATGACTTGGAAGTGCGCCGTCGCCGATCTTCCTTACGGCGGTGCAAAAGGTTCGGTCCGTGTAGACACCAAGAAGCTCAGCATTCGCGAACTCGAGCGACTTACCCGCCGGTTTGCCTCCGAAATAAACATCGTGATCGGTGAACGAAGCGACATTCCTGCTCCGGATATCGGTACGAACGGACAAGTCATGGCCTGGATCATGGACACGATGTCTATGCAAGCCGGATACACCACGCCGGGCGTGGTTACGGGCAAACCGCTTCCGCTAGGCGGTTCCGAAGGCCGCGTGGAAGCCACCGGACGCGGTTGCATTGTGGCCGCTCACGAAGCTTGCAAAGACCTCAACTTGGATTTCTCGAACCAACGTGTTGTGGTTCAAGGGTTCGGAAACGTTGGCTCGGTTGCGGCAATGCTCGCTCACCAACGTGGAGCCACGGTGGTGGGCGTGTCGGATGCGCGCGGCGGAATTTACAACCCCAAAGGTCTCCCGATGGACGAGCTGTATCATAAGTACAGCGGCAAGGACGGCGGCATTCTGGAGTACACGGACTGCGAAAAGGTCGATAACCTCGCCCTGCTTGAACTGGACTGCGACATCCTGATTCCTGCCGCGATCCAACAGCAAATCACCGCCGAAAACGCGGGTCGCATCAAGGCGAAACTCGTGGTGGAAGGCGCAAACGGCCCCACGACTCCCGAAGCCGACCGAATTCTCGAAGACAAAGGAGTGCTTGTGGTTCCAGACATTCTCGCGAACGCAGGCGGCGTCATCGTCTCCTACTTCGAATGGGTGCAAGACTTGCAGCACTTCTTCTGGGATGAAGCGCGGGTCAACGTTGAGCTTGAACGGATTATGTGCCGTGCCTACGAAGGCGTGCGTCAAAGCCGGGCCACCTACAAAACGGACATGCGCACCGCAGCGATGATTATCGGTGTGAAACGCGTGGCCGACGCGACTAACATGCGCGGTATCTTCCCCTAAGCGGAGGCCGAGCGTAAAAATTGGACTCCCGGGTGGCCACTGGCTTCCTGGGAGTCTGCTTTTTCGGGGTTCGTGCCGCCCAATCCGGGAATCAAGTACGCTGTAACGACTTCATGAGCGGCGCAGAACAAACTTCCGAGCGCATTATCTTGCGCGATGTCAAGGCGAATCCGAAAGTCCACGAACTGATCTTCGGCGCAAACGAGGTCATGCGGGCCATGGGCTACACCGAGCACGGTCACCGCCATGCGGGCGTAGTAAGCAACATTACGCGCCAAATTTTGGAGAGCCAAGGGATTCCTGCCCGGCAGTGTGAGCTCGGCCAGATCGCCGCTTACCTACACGACATCGGAAACGTCATTAACCGAATTGACCACCCACTCACAGGCGGCGGGATCGCCCTGCGGCTATTGGATGAAATGGGAATGCCGATGGCTGAGATTGCGCCGATCGTGGGAGCGATAGGCAACCACGAAGAACTGGTCGGCACGCCAATCTCGGCGATTTCGGCGGCACTCATCATCGCCGACAAAAGCGACGTTCACTTCAGCCGGGTTCAGAACCCGATCCTCGAGTCGTTCGACATCCACGACCGAGTGAACGGCGCGGTAAAGAAGAGCCGAATCGAAATTGAGGCGGGTCACAAGAACATCTTGCTGGACCTCGACATTGACACCAGCTATGCAACCGTGATGGAGTATTTCGAGATATTCCTCACCCGCATGGTCATGTGCCGAAAAGCTGCGGATGTGCTGGGTTGCCGATTCCAGCTGCGTGTTAACGGCACCCACCTAGAATAAAATTGTGGCCCCCAGGGCGAAACCCAGGAGCCACGAGCTGACGAAGGACTAATCGCCAGATTGCAGGAACGAACCCGAGAGAATTGACAGGTCAGAGGAGCCAACCTCGCCATCTCCATCCAGATCCGCCGAAGCGGAAAAGGCCGGGTCACCAGTAGTGGTAAGGAATGCGGTGGAGAGTGCACTTAGGTCGCTGCCACCCACTTCGTTGTCGCCGTCCACGTCGCCGTTGATCAGCGAGAAGCTTGCGGTGGTCGGGAAACTCAGGTCTAGCCCGGTGACCGATTTTGCCAGCCAGTGACTTCCCTTGATTCGCACCGTTCGATTCGTGCCTCTCACGGCGGTTAGAATCTCATATCCACCGCTTGCGTTCACCGTGGCGACGCCAGAATCTAAAACCGTTCCCAAATTCGACCGGATTTCCCAGGTCACGCTTTGTCCGGCCACGTTCCCGACGTAGTTTTGCAAGGTTACGGTGCCAGAGACATGCACACTGCTCGGCACGTAAACCAGATTTACCGAGACTGGCCCAACATTGTCCGATTCGCTCACCGCGGAAAAGCCCGGAAGGAACGCCGACGGGTATCCACCAACCGCCAGGTAATAGGTATCTGCGAGCAGCGGAAGTTGGCCGGGGCCAAACAGCAACCGAGAAGTCACGACGTTCGCACCGGGGTTCTCATCATCGTTGAACGCATAGACCAGCCCGTTCGAGCCGTAGAGCGCGATCATTGTGTCGTTGTTCACTCCGAGGACGCTGTTGAACTGGGTGGTGCCGCGCGTGTGAATTTCCAGTGAGCCCGAGGAGATCAGCGGGCTCGGCACGGTGAACTTGTACCATTTGATTTGCGCCGCGCCAAATGCCTGGTTGTTATTGACGTTTCCGGTCAATGTCCCAAAGTCAACGAAACTTGTTGGCGCAGTTGGAGGCGTATAGCTGGACAAGTTGAACGTCACGCCATTGAGAAGTTGCTCAGGTTGGTTTGCCGCACCGTCTTGAAAGTCCTCGTAGACTTCGATTTCCAGCACATCTCCCGGAACAAGCGGCCGACCCACCAGCGGACCGGATGTCACGGGCCGGATTCCGGAAGGCACTGGGTAGGTTCCGACATATCCAGAACCCGTGGCTAATTGGAAATCAGCGTAAAGAAGGGGCTCGCCAACTTTGCGTAGTCGCAACCGAACGTCCTTGGCAAAAGTTCCCGTATGCCCCGCCATTTCGACGAGGCTTCCCCCGTTGACGAACATGCTCCCGCCGACGGTCGTACTTGCAGTCACCGTGACGAAGAACCGGGCGTTGTCCGGGTCTCCAAGGGCATCAACCGAAGGCGTTCCGGTGGGGACGGTAACAAGTTGACCCTGGGCGGGAGCAGCGGTGGTGGAAAACGCAAGCGCGTTAAAAACCTGTTCGGCGGCGCCCGCGGCTCCATCCTCAAGTGCCTCGTAGAATTCAAACCGTAGGAGTTCTCCGGGGGCGATCGTTTGACCCACCAAGGGTCCGCCAAGACTCACTCGGTGTGCTCCAGGGGTGAGATTAAAGACGCTTTCGTAGTCGCCCGAATCCGTAAAGCTGAAATCGGCGTAAAGTGCCCGGTTCGCGTTCTTACTAATTCGTATCCGGGCTTCGCTGGCAAACGTTGCTTCGTGACCCACTTGCTCGGTGAGGCTGCCAGAAACGATCACAAGTTCATTGCCGAACACATACGCTGGGGCCGTGGATGCGACGGTTCGGATCGCATTACTGGGGCCTCCAAGTGCGTCCACCGAACCCGTTCCATTGGGAATGGAAAAAGTCTGTTGGGCGGTGGTCACGGCGGGCGCAGCCAGGACGACGGCTAAGGCAAAAAGCGAGGAATGGGAGAATTTCATTGGCGATACCGACAAGAGCTCGGTACCTGCCGCTTAAATACGCATGGTGGAGGTTTAAGCGCAAAAAAGGCGGGGAGCCGAAGCTCCCCGCCCAGTGTTCCTGTTTAAGCGTCGAGATTAGTCGCCGCTGAGGAGGAAGTTGCCCGACAGGATCGACAGGTCGTTCGAGCCGACTTCGCCGTCTTGGTCGAGGTCCGCACCCGCAACGTAGTTGGGGTCGCCATCAGCCGAGAGGAACGCGCCGGAAAGGATAGACAGGTCGCTGCCACCCACTTCGTTGTCGCCGTCAACGTCGCCGTTGATGAGCGTCACGTTAACCACAGCCGGAGCCGAAAGGTCAACACCGAAGGTGGACTTGCCGAGCCAGGTCGCGCCCTTGATCCAAACCGTGAAGCCGAAGCCAGTAACGGTGGTATCGAAGCCGTAGGTTCCGCCGGCGCCGAGGGTTGCGGTTCCGCTATCCACTGCCGTGTTGAACGCGTCCCGAACTTCCCATTGGATGACTTCGCCAGCCGGGTCGTTGGAAAGGTCGCTCAGGGTCACTGTACCGGTGACATCACTGCCGCCGCCGCCGCCGCCGCTGAACGCGAGTTCAAGAATGATGTCGCCCGTAGCCGTGGAGGTCGAAACGACATCCCAGCCACCATTGAACACCATGTTGAAGCCGCCAACCGCTACGTAGTACGTACCTGCTGCGAGTTCGCCATTGGTACCTGCCGTTCCGAAGCCAATAGCCGAAGTGAGAATATCATTCGCGAAGTCTTCGTCATCGTTGTTGAACAGCATTGCACCGGTATCTGAGTAGAGACCGATTTCGGTGTCGTTGTCGCCGAACGTGCCGCCCAAGAAGCCGGTGGTTTGGCGAGTATTGATCTCGAAGAAGTCAGTTGCTGTGATCGGAGCTGCAAGGGTGAACTTATACCACTTGACTTCTGCGGTCGTGTAGGTTCGGGTATCCGAAACGTTTGCACTGACAGTACCGAAGTCGCGAACGACCGTCGGAGGCGTCGGAGGAGCAACCGGAGTGACGCGGAGTTCAAGCACGATGTCGCCCGATTCAGCCGAAGCCGAGGTCGCGCCCCATGCGCCAGCAAAGGTGGTGTTGAATCCACCAACGGCTACCCAGTAGGTGCCTGCTGCAAGGACCGGAGCCGTGTTGCCACCGCGAGTGATAAGCGAGGTAAAGCCTACGCCGCTATCGTCGTCGTTCGCAATGAGCGTGCCGTCATTGGCATAGAGACCGATTTCGGTGTCGTTGCCAGCGCCAAACGCCGTGGTCAGCTCAGTGTTAATGTCCAGCTTTCGCGACGCATCCATCGGAGCGTCAAGCGTGAACTTGAACCACTTGATTTCGTTAGGACCGTAGGTTCGGGTATCCGAAACCGTGGAGTTCACGGTGCCGAAGTCGAACGTGGCGGTGGGCGGCGGGACAACGGTGCCGAGCGTGAAGCTCGCGCCATCAAAAATGGACTCTGCTTCGCCAGCTGCGCCGTCCTGGAACGACTCGAAGAATTCAATGCGAAGAACGTCGCCCGGGTTCAGGGTCGAGCCCACGAATCCAGCGTTGTTGATCGCCGCAATGTTCTGACCCGCGTTAAGGGTAAGAGTTCCGGTGTAACCACCGATGGTGGACATTTGGAAGTCAGCGAACACGGTCGGGTTCGAAGCGAGACTGATTCGCATGCGAGCTTCGCTTGCAAAAGTAGCTTCGTGACCGGGTTGTTCGGTAAGCGTGCCGCCACCGACGGTGATCGTCGGAGTGACCGTGTAGGCCGGACCCGTGACCGTAAAGTTGATCACTGTGTTAGCAGGATCGCCCGCCGCATCAATCGTGCCCGTTCCGTTCGGAATGGTGATCACGCTAGCAGCAGAAGCGAAAGCAGCCACACACAGCGAGCTCGAAAGCAGAATCGAGCGGAATAGTGTGTTGGTTTTCATAGGTTTAACCCCTCAGGAGATTGATTTCCTAGCCTGCCCAGAGGCAGTGCATCCGTTTATTTTATATCACTGAGGGGTCAAATCGTCAAGAAATTTGAAAAAGGAATGAACTTTCTTTTAATCCTGGTAATTGCGGTTCAAAAAACACGGACATTTCCGCTGAAAAGCCCGACTAAACCAGCCTAGTCGCCCTCCAGCAAGAAGTTTTGACTGAGAATAGAAAGGTCGTTCGTGCCGACTTCCCCATCCCGGTCCAGATCGGCGATTCGTTCATAGTTAGGGTCCAGTTCGGTGGCGAGAAATGCCGCCGAAAGAATCGACAGATCGCTCGCGGCAATTTCGTTATCCCCGTTCACGTCGCCGTTTACAAGCGTGAAATTCACCGTCGCCGGGTCCATCAGGTTTACGCCGTAGACCGACTTTCCGAGCCACGTTTGGCCTTTCATCCACACGGTGTAGCCAGTGCCAAACGCACGCGTATTGAACTGGTAGCTACCGCCCGCACCCAAATTGCAGGATCCCGAATCCACCGCAGTTCCGAGAAAATCGCGGACTTCCCATGTTACAGGCTCGCCTTGCGGATCAGCGATGAAGTCGCTCAGGGTCACGGTTCCCGAGATATCCCAGAACGGTTGGGTAACGATGAGGTCCAGCACGATATCCCCGTTACCAGAGAATCCAAGTGGATAGTTCACGGTCCAGTACGGAAGGAATTCCAGATCGTGACCCCCCAAGGTCAGATAGTAAGTGCCGGGTGGAAGGCTTAAGTTCCGTCCGCCAAACTCAAGGTGGGACGTGAAAACGCCCGCCGCTAAGTCAGCATCATCGTTAGTTGCGACAAGCGCGCCCGACTCGGAATACAAAGCGATTTCTGTGTCGTTGGGGGCTCGGAGTCCGGCCGAAAACGCCGTGGTGTTTCGAGTGCTGATCGCGAAATAGTCGCCGGGCGCGATTCCATTTGGAAGCGAGAATCTATACCATGGGAATTCAGTCGGGTAGTACCGTTGCGACTGGATGTCCGCAGTTATTGGACCGAAATCCTGGTAAATCGTGGGCGGTTGGTATATGTAGCGGAGCGACAGCGTGATATCTCCGGACTCTGCTGAATGTGATACCGCATCAAAATACTCATTAAAAACCCCGTTGAACCCCGTAACGGCTACGTAATATCGGCCGACGGAAAGAGAGGACAGCAAGAGTTCCGATGTGAACCCAGGACCAGAATTGTCGTCCGTTGCACGCAAAACTCCTTGAGAATTGTAGAGAGCGATTTCAGTGTCATTGGAGGCTCCAAACCCAGTCGTGTCCTTTGTCGTTATTTCGATCAGATGGTTGTTATTCACGGGCCGGGTCAATTCAAACGTAAACCACCGGGTCTGCCGAAGAGAAACGTGTTGTGTGATCGTCGCGGCCTCGGGGATGAGTCCTAGATCTCCATTTACGGGCGGAGGCTCTACCGGAATCCCGAACGTGAAACTCGTGTTTTCGAACACGGATTCCGGTTCACCGTCGGGGCCGTCTTCGAAGGCTTCATAAAACTCTATCCGAAGTATTTCTCCCGTGGAAACTTGCTGACCAACAAACTGAGGATCGAAACTTAACGCCGCCAGTTTCTGACCCGGGACGAGGTCAACATATCCGTTGAAGCCTCCAGCCGAGGTTAGCCGAAAATCTGCATTCATCGACCACGTGCTAAATTGGCGACTGATGCGTACTCGTGCGTCACTTCCAAACGTATCTTCATGGCCAGGCTGCTCAAACAGCCTTCCGCTATTAACCCTTATAATCGGGGTCATGATGAAAGACGGCTCGGTCACGGTGTGGTAGAACACCCGATTGGTCGGTCGACTCGAAAGGTCAATTGATCCCGTTCCGTTAGGGACTACAAAGGTGCTCTGAGCCACTGCTGGAAGACTTGCGCCAATTACACCCAGGGAAATAAAAGAACGAAACAGCTTGCTATTCATTTGCCCAACAATCCTCAAGTCGGATTACGCCCAACGCACGATTCCCATTGTAATGGAGTTGCGAGCAAAAATCTCCTTTTTCAAGGAAATTTTTACTGAAAATTTTCCTGGGGAACTGAAGCTCAGCCGCCGAAGCCGGTCGCCAGGAAATTGGCGGAAAGAATGCTGAGGTCCGTACTGCCGATTTCCCCGTCGTCGTCGAGGTCTGCATTCGGAAGGTAATTGCCTTCGCCCACCGCGGACAAAAATGCACCAGAAAGCAAGCTCAGGTCGCCCGCGCCGACTTCGTTATCGCCATCCGCGTCGCCGTTTATCAAGCTAATGTTCACGTTCCGTTGAGCCGGGCTAACGCCCAACACACCGCCCGCCAGCCAGTGGCTTCCCTTCACCACCAACGTATACGGCAGAGTCGCGGCGTTCGTATACAGCACAAAGCGGCCGTTCTCATCCAAAGTTGCCGTGCCCGAATCCACCGTGGACGCACCGTTGCGTAGCTCCCAGGTAATCGGCTGGCCGTAAGTTCGGACGGTGTCCTGCAAGGTCACGGTTCCAGAGATCGTTTTGGCCAGTGCCCCAAACTGGAAATCCACCGTCACAGGCCCGGAATTCAGCGAATTCGTGGTCACCGTAAAGTCGTCGGCAAAGGTCGCGTTGAATCCCGCTACCGCGACGTAGTAAGTTCCGGCCGGCAAAAACTCCAAGCCCGTAGTTCCGAACGGCAGCAGACTCGTATATTGGTTGTTTGCGAAGTCCTCGTCGTCGTTGAAAAACAAAAACTGCCCGTTGATGCCGTCGTAAATCGCCATCTCGGTATCGTTTGGCAAGGTGGCCTCGCCCGCAAGCTGATCGAACGGGGCGAGGAACCCTTGGGTTTTGCGTGTGTGAATACTGAAGACCGACGCCGAAGTGATCGGCGTGGGCAACGTAAAACGAGACCAATGCACTCCGCCTGCGGCCAAAAACGCGGTGCCCGTACGGTTAGTGGTCACCGAGCCAAAATCTAGCGCGGGCGTTGGAGGAGTTACGGGCTGGAACACGGTCGTGCTGAAATTGAGATTGGTCCAGTTTGCTTCCGCCACGTCAAAGCTGTCGTCAAACAATTCCCAAAACTCGAACGAATAGGTAGAGCCCGCCGGAATGGACCGGCCGACCAGCGTTCCGATGAGCGGGCGCGCAGTTCCGGCCGCCAAGTTCAGCGAACCCGTGAAATCTTCGACCGAGCTCGCCTGAACGTCGGCAAACAATCCCGGATACGCCGAACTGCGAATCCGAATCATCGCATCCAGCGCGTACGTGCTCGGATGAACCTTGGTCAAGGTTCCAGAATTGAAGACAATCGTGTCGCCAAGCACCGTGGTGTTACTCGCCACCGCCGTGCGAAGTGTGTTATCGGGGTCCGAGAAGCCATCTACGGACGGGTTCACTGTAGCGAGCGAAAACGTCTGCTGCGCCGAACTTAGTCCGGCCAATAACCCGATAGCGGTTGAAAGAACAATAACAGAAGTGCGCATGGCTCAGCTCGCCCTTCCATTATGGGGCATGCACCGGCCAGGGGCCAAAAAACCGGTATTGCATCCCGGACTAGGCTCGGCTGGGTATCATTAAAGCCCGTCTCTGCTCGGAGCTTCTTTTTGCGTGCCGAGCCGCTTAGGACCAAAGGGACAACGAAATCATGAACAAGCGAAAATACGAAGCGTTTTATATCGTGAGCGCCGCGCTCACCGACCCGCAGGTGCAAGAGATTGCCGACAAGTTCAAAGGCATCGTCGAAACGAACGGCGGCGAAGTCGAATCGGCTTCCAAGTGGGATAAGCGCAAATTGGCCTACGAAATCAACGGCCACAAAGAAGGTAACTACGTTTTGATGCACTTCGAATGCGAGTCGAAGGTTCCGGCCGAACTGAATCGCCGGATGCGAAACGACGACTCCATCATTCGCCACCGAATCTTCCTGCGAGACGAGTAACTCATGATTAACCGAGTTGTTTTGGTTGGCCGCCTCACCCGCGACCCGGAAATGCGAAGCACCGGAACGGGCAAAACCGTTTGCGATTTCTCGATTGCTGTTAACAAGAAGTACAAACCGCAAGATGGTAGCCCCGACGCGGACTTCTTCCGCGTCACCGCCTGGGACAAGACCGCCGAGTACGTCGGTAACTATCTCGCCAAGGGCCGCCTCGTCGCGGTGGACGGTCGCCTTCAAAGCCGAAAATACACGGCCAACGACGGCTCCGCCCGAGAAGCCGTCGAAGTCGTCGCCGACTCGGTGCAAGGCCTCGACCGCCCGCGAGATGATGCGGCGGGCGCGGGTGCTCCTCGAAGCGGTGGTGGTGCCCCGGCACCGGACACAAGTCTCGACGAATTCGACCCGTTTGCCGAGTAGTTGACCTCCTAGAGCGGTAAGCTTAGGGGCACACATGGACCCCGCAACCGTTCTAAATGACCTTAAATTTGTAACGCGCCTTGATGATAAAGGCATGTTTGACTTGGCGATGGCCTTTCCGGAACAATGCCGGAAAGCCATCGCCATTGCACTTCAGGCGGACCTAACCGCGTTTCGCCGCTCCTACAAACTCGTCGTCCTTAGCGGCCTGGGGGGTTCGGCCGCCGGCGGCGACTTCTTGCGGGGGCTCTTCGAAGCCTACGGGACCGTTCCCTACCAAGTCGTGCGCGACTATCACCTGCCCGCCTACGTGGACAAAGACACGCTGGTGATTGCCTGTTCCTATTCCGGCCAGACCGAGGAGACGCTTTCTGCCTATGGCGAGGCAAAGGAGAAGGGGGCAACGATCATCGCGATCACCAGCGGCGGGAAACTCGCCGAACAGGCCACCGCCGATGGATTCCCAGTCATCACCATTCCGGGTGGACAGCCGCCTCGCACCGCGCTTGGGTTTATGCTGATGCCCGCCGTGGTCGCCTGCGAAAAGCTCGACCTAATTCCACGACAGGCTTACGATGCGTTCGTAGTGCATCTCGAACTTTGTGCCCGGCACTGGGGGATGGAAACTGAATTCGACCACAACCCGACCAAGCAGCTTGCCGCGGCTTTGTTCGGCAAACTCTCCGTACTCTACGGGCTCGGAACCTGGCCCGGTCTCGTCGCTAACCGCTGGAAGGGCCAAATCAACGAGAACGCCAAGAATATGACGTTCGCCAACACCTTTCCCGAACTCAACCATAACGAGATTTTAGGGTGGGTTCAAGCCGACCACCAAGGCGTGGACCAATGGGTGATGGTGTGTTTGCAAGAGGGGGGTGAGAGCGCGAAAATGAAGAAGCGGCTTGAGGTTACTAAGCGCATGATTTCTGGCGTCGCCGAATCCCATGATGTGTTCGCGGAAGGGGCCGACCTCCTACAGAAAATGGTGTCCCTTGCGTTCTACGGAGACTTCGTCTCGCTCTATCTAGCGGCGCTGAACGGGGTAGACCCGGAAAACATTGACAGCATCAACACGCTCAAGAGCGAGCTTTCCGCAATTCCGTAGCGGCTTTCATGTTCTACGTCGTAGATGCAACGTCCGGAAACCGGTTCGGCCCCTACGACCGATCCGCCCTTCGACAATTTCTAAACGAAGGGCGGATTCAGCCTTTGACGCTTCTGGTTGACGCCACGACGGGCGAGCAATCCCCCGTACGGGACGTTCTCGGGCTGGGCGCGCCGCCGACCGCGTCTAGGGCGCTTGATCCGATGACGGACCAGCTAATTCAGTTCAGCGTCTCTCACGAGCACGTGAAGAAGTCCTACCAAATGATTTTCTTCGGGCTCCTTTGCTGCCCAATTCTTCCGAACCTTTACGGAATCTACCGCGGACTCGCGGCCGTCTCGATGGGTAACTCTCGCGGGTTACTGCCCACAATTCTCAATGCGGGCCTTTTGCTGTTCCTGTGCACCAGCGGCCCGCGTTTGCTCGCTTCGCTCGGCCAGATATTGACGGCTGGGTCCGGAATTGACTAACCAAACTGGCGCCGCTGACGTCTAACAACTACCAGAGCAAAAACCTCCATGAACACCGCCCTCGTCGCTGCCATCGCCGCCTACGGACTCCTTCCCGGCCAAACCCACCAATACACGATGTTTGTTCAGTTCGACGGGTTCATTCCGATATTGGGGGGCCAAGAAGGCAAAGCCCGAGTGGAGATGGATGTGCTGGTTCAAGGACTGAGCCCGGTCGAGCAGCGGCTCCGCGCGAGCAGCGAACTCACGAAGGCCGTCATCTATTTTAATGACGCTAAGCTTCCCCTCGAGCTCGAAGCCGTCCAAGGGTTCTTCCCCAAAACGACCGTCGAATTTGAGCCGACCGGCAAAGTCACGAAGACCGATGCCCCCGACATCAGCCTTCCGATCAAACTTCCCGGCCTGGATGTCAAGCGCTTCCCCGACATTTCGTACCTGCCAGTCCAGTTCGGGACCGGCGAATGGAAGGTTGGTGCCACCTGGAACTTTGTGCGTTCGTTCGGCGGAAGCGACGTCACCTACACGTGCACCGTCACCAAGCTCGACGACAGTACGGCGACTCTTGACGTGCAGATGAAGCAAACCTACACCGTTCTGGAGTCCGCGAGCTTAGAAACGGTCGAAAAGGAAGAGGATGCGGAGCGGCGCGTGACCACTGTTCTGGATGGAAAAGGCACGGCAATCTTCAACCGCAAGGTAGGCTTGTTTGATCTATTCGACGTTAAAGCGACGGCAAACTCGGATGTGGTCACCCTTGAGGACAACTCGAAGTCGAAGCGCGCTCTGACCACCCAGTTGAACGTGAAGCGGGTGATCCCTAGTTCGGAGAAATCCAGTCTCTAACCTGGTCAAGCTGTAACCGTCGGTAGACGCCCGTGTCGGCTTCGATGATTTGCTTCTCGATAAGCGGGATCAGGGTCGCGAGGCGTTCGCCTGCGTCGGTCAACTCCAGTAGATGCTGCTTTTGCGGGTTTTCCAGGTCCAGAAAGTTAGCAATGACAAAGGACATCGCGCCAATGTCTTCCGGAACTTGGACGTCCACATTAAAATCGGGCCGGGCTATCATGCCACGGATGAGGATCTTGAAGGCCTCAATCGCTCGCATAGAAAGCGCATCCAGCCGATTCGGCTCCATTGCGGGCTCGGTCTCGCTAAGGGGCTCGGTAATGCCGATCAAGTAGGGCTTCGATTCGTCTAGCTTTCGAATTCGGAACCGGCGCTCGCCAATGGCGCTGAGGTGCATTCGACCATCCGGATAACGGTGGATTTTTTCGATCCGAACCGTGGTCCCCACCAAGAACGGCTCGGGTTTCGGGTTGTTCTCCTGGCCCGCCCGAATAAGCACAATTCCAAAAGGAACATCAAATTCCTCACAAAATCGAACCATTTCGCGGTAACGGTCTTCAAATATATGGAGTTGGATACGGGCATGAGGGAAAACCACTGCGTGCAGCGGGAAGAGTGGTATTTCCTCTCGATGGGAAGACACGAACTCATTATAGTGCGAACTTTCCGAATCCGTTCCGCGTAGTTAGAAAAGTTAAGTTCATCGTGCTTTGGGCTCCGTTGGGCCTGGTTCGAGTGGGGCCTCCCCCTCGGGTATGATGGAGCGTCCCCGGAGGAGAGCGTTTGGGCCTAAATTTGGAGTCACTGAATCAAGAACTTGAAACCCTGAAGACAAAGTTGGCCATGGCCAACCAGCGAATTGCGGAGCTAGAGGAGAATCCTCGGTCGTCGGAAGAAGTCGTTCCGGTAAAGACCAACCTAAGCGAAACTCCCGTCGAGATCGCCCCGCTTCATGAAGCCGACGCTACCCTCAAGCGGTCCGTTCAACGGATTGCCATGATTCTGCAGGCCGACAAAATTGCGATCATGTTCTATGACCGCGAGTCCGGCGAACTCCGCGCCATCCCGCCGTCCGTCAACGTCGAAGAAGTCAAGCTCAACCACTTCCGGGTTCGTGCAACGCACGGCGTAAGCGGCCTGGTTTTCCGTGAATCCAAACCCGTTATCTACCACGATGCGGTTCATGACCCCCGAACCGAAGACGATCACCTCAGCATCCTAGGCGTTTCCAACGGCATCTGCGTTCCGCTCATCATCGAAAAGCGCGACGAAGAGCACCGCGTCATTGAGCGCAACACGATCGGGGTCGTTCACGCATTCAACAAGCGCCACGGCGAAGAATTCGACGAAGAAGATCAGCATCTCTTCGAGCGGATGGCCAAAAACGTGGCCTCCATCATCGCCAACCTCCAGCTTTACCGCGAAGTCGTCGAAGAGCGACAAGAACTACTGCAAACCTTTGAGTCGGTCAGTGCCGGCCTGCTTCTCGTGGGCGCGGAGGGCCGAATCCACCAAATGAACGCATCCGCCCGCGCGATATTCGGTCTTAACGATTCTCCCGTCGGCAAGATGATCGGCGAGGTGATTCAGAGCGAGGAACTCGATGGCACGATCCAAGGCGCACGCGGGGCCAGTGAAGGTGCCCAGGGCGAAGTCAACGTCACTATCGGCGGTTCCGACCGCATCTACCAGGCAAACGCCGCCCACGTGAAAGGCGACGACGGGCGCGATGTCGGCGTGGTTGTCATTCTCTCGGACATCACCGACCTCAAGAACATCGATAAAATGAAGTCAAGCTTCGTCGCAATGGCTTCGCACGAACTCCGAACACCCTTGACCGCAATCAAAGGCTTCAGTTCGACGCTTCTCGAAGGCATTGACGACGATCTCTACACCCGAGACGACCAGAAGGAATTCCTTGGCATCGTGGTTAGCGAGTGCGACCGCCTTCGCCGTCTCATTGACGATCTTCTCAACACCAGCCGAATTGACGCAGGCGAATCGCTGAAGCCTAACTACAGCGAGTTCCCGCTGAAGGAACTGATGGACAAGGTCATCAAGGTTCAGCAACAGTCCACCCAGCGTCATACGCTCAAGGCAGATTTTGTCGAGCCGCTGCCCGACACCATCATCGGTGACCAAGACAAGCTCGATCAGATCATCACCAACCTGATGAACAACGCGATCAAGTACGCGCCCAATGGCGGCGACGTCACTCTGCACGCGTTCGTAGAGGGGGATTGGTTGCAAATAGGGGTTGAGGACCAAGGCATGGGCATCCCCGCCGATCACCTCGGGAAGGTCTTTGAGAAGTTCCACCGCGTGAACAACGAAGACAACCGCAAAATCTATGGAACGGGTCTCGGCCTTTACCTCGTTAAGCACCTTGTCGAACAGGTTCACCTGGGAAGCATTTGGGCCGAATCCGAAGTCGGCAAGGGTTCCACGTTCTGGTTCAAAATTCCCGTCAAGCTCGATGTTGACCTGGCGAAAGAAGCGAACGACTAAACCCGCTGTCGGGGAATCGTAATCTATGTCCGATTCCCCAACCCCTTTGCCCGAAGGCACCGTTGTCGGTGCACGCTACGAAATTCAATCCTTGTTGGGTCAAGGCGGCTTCGGCATCACCTATTTGGCGCAAGACGTAGAGCTTGAGAAAGTCTGCGTCATTAAGGAACTCGCGCCCACAGGCACCAGCCGTCAAGAAAACCTCACGCTAAACTTCGAGCGGCTCGGGCCGGCCGCCACTCAACGCCTTCGGCGCCAGTTCTTGCATGAAAGCGCGGTTCTGCGCAAAATGCACATCCCCAGCGTAGTCAGTGCCTACGCCGAATTCAGCGACTTCGGCACGATCTACCTTGTGATGCCCCGGTTGGAAGGCGCGATCCCGCTGAATCGGCTCATTCAAAGTGAGGGCCGAATGGACCCGCTCGCGGTTCATGAGTTCATGGACCGAATGCTAAACGTTCTGCAAGAGGTCCACAAGCACGGTGTCCTTCACCGGGATATCAAGCCCTCGAACATCTTGATTGACCCGCATGGTGACCCGTGGCTCATTGATTTCGGCTCTGCCCGGGAATGGATTGCCGATCTGACCTTGCAACACACCGTGCAGTTCACTCCGGGCTATGCGCCGTTAGAGCAGCTCAGCGAACGCGCGAGACGTGGCCCGGGTACCGATCTTTACGGTCTCTGCGCCACCGCGTGGGCGATGTTACTGGGAGAGCCGCCCATAAGTGCTTTAGACCGAGCCGCTGGTTCGCCCCTTCCCCGCCTTCAAGTTCTGCGGCCAGATGTTCCGCCGGTGCTCGCCGAAACGATTGAGGCCGGGCTTGAACTAAGTCTTGACAAACGCCCGCGAGACGCGGCCGCTTTGCGAAGCCAACTGAACGCCTTCGATTCTGGCGGTGGGAAGCTTCCTTGGCAAGCACTAGACGTGCAACAGGCGGTCCTTCAGAAGCTCAAAGTACGCAAACGAGAGTGCCCAAACTGCTCCGATGTTCTGATTGCGCCGAAACCTCTTAAAGATGACCAATGCATCGTGTGTCGAAACGGAAAAATTACGCCGCGCGACCTGAATGAAAGGCGGTGCCCTTTCTGCGCTACCGGGGTGCTCGGTCGGATTTCAAATGTGGACCCGCTGCGGTTCTGCCCCGCATGCCGGTTTGGGGAGCTCAAGGCAAGCGGCATCAAAATTCCATGGGCGCAGCGAAGCCTCACTTGTATGCAGTGCTCAGCGACCTTTCACGAGAAAGGCGGCCAAGTATCGCTCGCCACTTCCGATGAAGCGTTTACCTGGGAAGAACTTCGCGAACATTCGGGCCGAAGCGACACGGTTTGGAAGTGCGACGGTTGCCATTCCCAACTCGACGTTCTGGAAGATGGCCGATGGAAGGCCATTTCACCCCGCGTTCACCCGAAAGGCCATACCGAACTGTTTCCAGAAGAGTGGGCGCGCGTCGCGGTCGGTTTGGACCCCGGGGTAGGCAATGCGTTCTGTCCTAAATGCGAAGCCGACTATTTCTCTGAGGGCGACCATCTCACGTTGCTAACTGTTCCCGACAACTTTGCAAAACTGGCGGACGTGCTTGAGGGGCGACTCTTCACACGGTATCAGGCGCGTTGGGCGGGTGCAGGCAAGCTGAGCGGGATGCCCGGCTGGGTGTGCGAGCATTGCCAGGTGGAGTTCGACACTGAAGACGAACAACTGAAGCTCGTTCGCGAGCCGGTAACCGGAAACCACAAGACTGCCCTCGCCGAAAATCTTGGCCAGACGTTTGAACTGGCGAATTGGCACCGCATCGCCCGGCGGTTGCCGCTCGTCGGGGACGAAGCGCTCTTGGACGAAGCCCTCGTGGAAGCAATCCTCGAAGCCTACTGTGACGGTGAACTGGGCGGCGACCCGTTCTGGGTGGCGCGTGGCACCCTCGCAGGCGGCAAAAAAGTAAACCTCACTTTTGATTCCGAGGGCGTCATCCTCGGCGGTATGCTGCGAAAGACTCGGATCCCCTGGCGCGAGATTAGTCATATCGAGGCCCTAGATGAGGACCACATCGTGTTCACCCAAGGAAACGAAGAGCGCATCGTGCTGTTCTCGGAACCCGCAATCTTGGAACTAAAACTCGAAAGCGGTGATCGCAGATTGCTACTCACCGCTTACGAATTAGCCGCGCGTTCGCGCACGGCAAAAGCCCGTTCTGGTTAGCTGAAACTCAGCTCCCAAACGCGAACGACTTTGTCCAAACCGGCTGCCGCCAGTAAGTCTCCGCTGCGCGAGAATGCAACCGTCGAGAGCGGCTGGTTCGAGGCTTCGATTTTGCCGTGGCCGCGACCTTGCAGAACGCTCCATAGGTATACAATCCCGTCTCGCCCCACACTCGCCAGCAGATGCCCATCCGGGTGGAATGCCACCGATTCTATCGGGCGGTCGTGGCCAAAGAATGTTTTGACCGTATTCGGGTCGGACATTTTGAACACGCGAATCGAGCGGTCCACCGCCGCGACGGCAAGATGGTCCGAATCGTTGGCCCAAGAAAGAGCCGTAACCGTCGAGCGTACGTTTTGGAGGGTGTGCAGCAGCTTTCCGGTCACCGCACTCCAAATCTTCACCGTGGCATCCGCCGAACCGGTGGCTAGGAACCGACCGTCCGGCGACCATTGCACTGCCGTCACCGACTCTTCGTGTCGGCCTCCACCATAAGCAGAATCGCCGGTCGAAACCTTGCAGACTTGCACATTGGAATGAAGCGAACCGAGGGCAACCTTGCTACCGTTCGGCGCAATGTCTACGCAGCAAATCCACTCAAGCGGGGTGTTCCGCCACGAGGCGACTTCACCCTTATTGATTTGCCAGGTCGAGATCAGGCTCTCCGAACAACCCGCCGCCACGACCTTGTCGTCGCCGACCGGGTGAACAATGTTCACCACTCCGCCTTCGAGACGGAGCGTTCGGCGCACGGTGAAGTCTTCGTCCCACCACAAAATCTGGTTATCAAACGAGCTTGTGACCATTCGGTCAGTATCCGGCTCAAAGCTGATGCTATAAATCGGGGTGCGATGGTCTGAAAGCCGCTTGAGGAGCTTCACGCTCACTTGGTCGTGAACCTTGCGTTGCGCAACTCGGCCAGAATCTCGGTAGCCGTGGAGCACACAATCGTACTCCTTCCGCTTCACCGGATCGTTAAGGGTCTCAAACGCGGCGTTGATCTGTGCCATTCGCTCGTGGGCGTCAGGGTTTCCACTGACGTCCGGGTGATACTCGCGCACCAACCGCCGATAGGCATTTCGTAAAGTCGTCGTCTTGACACTCGGGTCTACACCCAGAATTTCGTATAAACTAGCCACGTTCTATGGGTTCGATTATGTTTTACGGCCGTACTGAAAATCAATCTTTTAGAAAGAAAAGGACCTGATTCGAAGAAACTTCGGGTCCTTTGGTCACGCATCCAACAATCTATACTTTTCAGTCAATGTTGACCCCCCAAACCACATGTCATTTCTAGCAAAATCCTGGTTGCGCGCAGCGGCGTTGGTCGTGTCGGTTTTGGCTTTGGTGGCGCTGCTCGTGATCGGCTTTTTCTTTCAACAGAACCGCGCGTCTATCGGTAGCGCACAAGCCTGGGTGGATGCAACGATTCCCCTAATCGCCGAATCGTGGAGCCCCGACGAATTGCGAGCGGCCTCTTCCCCACGCCTCCTAGAACAAAATAAGGACGCCGAAAAGGTCCTCGTCGCTATCAACGATAAGCTGGGGCCACTCAAGGAGTACAAAGGGAGTCGGTTTCGCGGCCGAACCTTTGAACGGCAAGGAAAGACCCGTACTGGCTTCCTGATTTTTCGAGTCGAGCTCGCCTGCGAGGACGGCGACGCAAAGCTCGACGTGGCAGTGACGTGGCTAGAAGGCGGCTGGCGACTTACCCAGTTCTTCATCCACGAACTCAAACCGGGCCACAATACTTCCACACCATGAAGGTCTATATTTCCGCCGACATCGAAGGCGTTACCGGGCTCGTCTCGTGGGCCCAATGTGGGCGCCCGAACGCCGACCACTATGATTACCGCTGGGCCCGCGAACGCATGACCGCCGACGTCAATGCCGCGATTCGCGGAGCCAGAGCGGGCGGCGCAACCGAGGTCGTTGTTAAGGACTCGCACGGCAACAGCAAGAACCTGCTGATCGACGCCCTCGAACCGGGAACCCAGCTCATTTCTGGCTGGGGTTCAACCACCGGCGGAATGATGGCCGGGATTGATCGCACATTCGCCGCCGCGCTCCTTGTGGGGTACCACGCCATGGCGGGCACCCAAGGCGGAATCATGGAGCACACCCTCACAGGGAACCTTCACCGAATGTGGATCAACGAGATGCTCGCGGGAGAAATCGGACTCAGCGCGGCCGTGGCGGGCTGTTTTGACGTTCCGGTTGTGATGATCAGCAGCGATCAAGCCGGGTGCAATGAAGCCGCAAAATTGCTCTCCGGAATTTCCACGGCCGCCGTGAAAACGGGCTTTGGCCGATACATGGGCCAATGCTTACATCCTTCCGAAAGTGAAGAGCTAATCTTCGAGGCCGCGCGGAAAGGTGTTGAATCGGCGTCGGCTCTCGACCCGTGGTTGCCGGAATCCCCCACCACGGTAAAAATTGAGTTTAACCGGTCGGAAGAAGCCGACCATGCCGCCCGATTGCACGGAACTCGTCGCACGGACGCCTACACGATTGAGGTCACGGGCGATACCTGGGCCGAGGTCCACCGCATGGTGTGGGCGGTCGTCGGCGCAGGCGGAGTTGGCGCAAGCGCCGGAAATTAAGCTAGCACTTCGGCGCGTCGCTCGGCCACCCGGCGCTCCGAGTGGTCGAGAATCTTCTTTCGGAACCGGAGTTGCTTGGGTGTGACTTCGAGAAGTTCATCGTCTCGGAGCCAGCTGAGGGCCTGTTCCAACGAGAAATCTCGGTGCGGGTCCAGAACCGTCGTGGATTCGGCGTTGGCCGACCGGATGTTGTTCGCGGCCTTTTCCTTAGTCGCGTTCACGATCATGTCTTCATCGCGCGAACAAGCCCCGACGATCATTCCGCCGTAAACCTCCACGCCGACCGGATAGAACATCGTCCCCCGTTCCTGAACGTCCTCGTAGGCGTAACGGGTGACTTTGCCCGGGTCTTTGCAAATCAATGAACCCTGAGTTCGCGAGACGATTTCTCCTCGATAAGGCTGATACCCGTCGAAGATCGAGGCAATGATTCCGAGGCCGCGTGTGAGCGTGAGGAAGGAGGTCCGGAATCCGATCAGACCCCGCGTCGGGATCGAATAAATCAGGCGGCTTCCGCCCGTTTCCAGGGTTTGCATATCGCGAAGTTCGCCGCGTCGCCGGGCGAGGTCTTCCATCACGTCCCCTACGGCATCGTCGGGAAGCTCAATGTTCACGATTTCATGCGGTTCAAGCAGCACGTTCTTCTCGTCGCGCTTGTAAATGACTTGCGGGCGACTGATCTGCATTTCGTAGCCTTCTCGCCGCATGGTTTCGATGAGCACGGCGAGTTGGAGTTCCCCTCGAGCCTGCACTTTCACGGTGTCGGTCGCCGAATCCGGGTCAATCTTCACGCTCACGCTGACGACTTCCTCCTTCTCGATTCGCTCTTTGATCTTGTGGATTGTCAAGAACTTCCCGCCGTCTTTGCCCGCCAGCGGCGAGTTATTCGCATAGAAATTCATGCTGAGCGTGCTCGGCTCGACTTTGATGGCCGGAAGCGCCGCGGTGGTGTCCGGTTGGGCAATCGTGTCCGAAATGAACACCTTATCTTGACCCGACATCATCACAATTTCGCCCGCCGAAGCCGATTCGACCTCCTTCATCTGGATGCCTTCGTACACCCATAGCTTCGTCACGTTGAAACCGAGCTTCATGTCGGTCTCATCTCGAAGCTGGTGCATTCGGTCGCCCACTTTTACCGTGCCGCTCAGGATCTTTCCGCCGAACATGCGACCGAGATAATCCGAGTAGTCCAGGTTGTTGACCTGAAGCAAGAAAGGTGCGTTCGGGTCGCCCTTCGGTGCGGGAACCGAGGCCACGATCATCTCGAACAAGTGGCGAAGGTCCGTGTCGTTGTCGTTCGGTGAAATCCGCGCGAAGCCCGAGTTGCCGCTCGTGTACAGATGCGGGAAGAACAGGTCGTCTTCGTCGGCACCAAGCTCGATAAACAGGTCAAGGGTCTTGTCGTAAGCATCGGCGGGCCGGGCATTTTCGCGGTCAATTTTGTTGATGCAGACGATCGGTTTAAGCTTGTTCTCGAACGCCTTTTTAAGCACAAACCGAGTTTGCGGCATCGGTCCTTCGAATGCGTCGACAATCAGCAAGACCCCGTCAACCATGCTCAACACCCGTTCGACTTCGCCCCCAAAGTCGGCGTGGCCCGGTGTATCCACGATGTTGATCTTGTAGTCCTTAAACCGAACGCTAGCAACCTTCGAAAGAATCGTAATTCCCTTCTCGCGCTCGAGGTCGTTCGAGTCCATGACCCGAATGTTCACTTGCTGGTTGTCTCGGAATAGACCCGCCTGCTTAAAAATGGCGTCAACCAGGGTGGTTTTTCCGTGGTCAACGTGCGCGATGATGCCAATGGTGCGGATGTGGGGGGTCATGCCAGAGAGGGAGGATACCAGTTCGGCCCTCCAGACTCCCTGCGTAAGTCCCGCGCTCCGGCTACTCCAGGAAGACCCGCTCGGCCAAGATCAAGGCGACGTAGTCGTCGAACGGCACGGGCGGGGTCTGCAAAGATGCAGGGAGAAGCCGACGCCAACCTCGGCGCGGATTGTGTTCCCAATAGCGGGCACGCGCCTCTTGGGTTGTATCTTTTTCGTCCACTACCAGCATTCCCAGGGCGGGAAACTTCTCGCGAATCGCCTCTTGTATTGGGCGCGAACGGGTTCCGTCTCCCAAAATCACAAAGTCGAACGCGCTGCGGTCAATGAGCTCTCCGATGTACGTCAGCAATTGGTCGGTAGGAACAACGCGGCTCTCCAAAAGCTCGACTTTATCCTTGCTCGCGAGCCGCACCACCGCGGTTCCGCATTTGGAACTGCCGGGGTCAATCGAGAGAGCCGTTCGCTTTTCCATGCTTAACTAAACCCTAACGAATCCGGAACCCGAGGCGCAACGGATCGGCCCGCCGAGTCTCCTGCGCGGCCACCGCCTGCACCCGCACAATACGTTGCGTGCTTTGAATTTCGGCGATAAGTTGAAGCAGCGTCTGCTCCGAGACTTCGCCCAGAGGAGTATCCGATCCTTGCGCAGGAATCAAGCGGTCGGCTCGGGCGCGGGTTGCGACCCGCACCGAGATCAGCTCCTTTAGCTCTTCAAAAATTTCTTCGCTCGTGTTCGAGCCATTCACGCGAATCTCGGCAAGCACCTCACCCTCCCGATAAACAATCGTGTTGTCGTAGTCGCGAACCGTCCAGCGCACGTATTCACCGGCAAAGCTATTCACACGGGCCGTCGCAATCAAAACCACTTCGTCCGGGCGGTTGGTAATGCTCCGAATGACCTCGCGCTCTTGGTCCAGGGCCGAAACTTCCACACGCCTGCGGTCATCTCGATACGGAATGAAGTTCACGTAGTCGCCAAACTCGTCCATGCCCGCACCAGCCTTCTTTGCTCGCTCTCGCGCCAGGCTCTTAAAGCGATTGAATGCAATTCTCGCCTGGTCTTCCGTGCGCCTGGGCTCAACCACGAACCGGGCGATCTCTTCGCTGATGGCAAAGGTCATCGGGAGGCTTCGCAGGTCAGTAAGCGAACTTGTGAGCGTTCTCGATAATTCTCTGAGCTGAGAAATCTCGTCCGCGAGGGTCTGACGAGTGGCCTGGAGGCTCTGGAGTTCAGTTTCCCGGTCTTTTATCTGGGCTTCGAGTTGGAGCTTGTTCCGCCCCTCACGTTCCGCCTGGTTCTTGAGGTCCGTAATCTCGCCTTGGAGCCCGGTGATTCGGGCGGAAAGTTGTTGCTCCGCGATATAAAGCTGTTGGTTCGAGTCCTGAATAGACCGAAGTTCGCGCTCAATCTTCTTGCGCTGATTTTCGAGCGTATCTACCGCTGTGGTCTTCGCCGTAATATCCGCGCGGAGCTTCTCCACGTTTTTGGCGAGAGCCTGGGATTTAGCATTGAGGGTGCTCAGTTCTCGCTTGCTTTGTTCGGCTTCGCGGCGAGCAGAAATGACGGTTTTGCGCTCGGTTTCCAGTTCTTTGCGGGCGGAAGCCGATTGCGATTCCAACCCTTTGTTTTCGTTTTCAAGCTTCGTGTTCACCTCGCTGAGGTCCGAAACCCGCGAATCCAGTTGGGCCTTTTCCCGCTGGACAGTGGTGAGTTCTTGGTTCCCTTGTTCTAGCCTCGCCTCTAGTACCCGTTGGTCGCCCTGAAGCTTGCGTAGTTGTTGTTCAATCGTCGCAGACTCTGCGATCATCCGGCGCACATCCGTGCTGACCAGTGACAGAAGGCCGATGGTGAAAAACGGGATCAGGAAACCGGCGACGGCGGCAAAGAGGGCGGCCGTATGCCTAGGCCGCAACCGATACACCGAGTGTTTGCGCTTGCCGATGTTTCGGCCCACGGTGTCGGCGAGTGCAGCAATGCCCGCGCCCATAGCGCACATTGCAAGCACAAACCCGATTCCCGTTAAGTCCATTGCGTTATCTGTTCTTCATTATGACGGCCCCTATCCCCACCGCTAGCCCGATGACAATGGGGGTGAAGGCGGCTACCGCCGGCGGGAACGCGCCCCCTTGCGAGGCGATTCCCATCACGTTGGTGAGCAAGAAGTAGAAAAAGATGATCATGATCGCCATCCAATAACCGGCGGCCGAGCTCGACCGGTGGTTTCGGACACCCAGTGGTGCCCCGACCAACGCATACACGAGCGCGGCCAGCGGAATCGCGATCTTGTTCCAATAGCCGTATTCCAAATTGCGCATTTGGCCGGGAGAAATGGTTCCCGGGTTGGCACGGGCCCGCTTAAGCGCCGCTGAGAGTTGCTCCATGCTCTGGGCGTCCAATTTCTTGAGCGACTGCGCGCGAATTTCTTCGGGCGTATTTTCGGGCTGCGGAACCGCTTGCGGCCACACGCCATCGCGAATTTCCGCGTGGTAGTCGCCGGTGCGAGAAACCAACTCCGCCGGACCCTCGATGCTCCACTTCTCGCCATCTTTGTAAACAAGCGTGTCGGCCGTCAGATAGAAGCTAGGCTTGCTCGCCGTATCGAATGCCGCAATCGTCACCCCCTTGAGGCGTCGCTGACCAAGGTCAAACGCCCGCGCCATCACTTGGGCAGTGAGCTTGCCATTTCGTCCGTATATCGGAAAGCTCGTGGGTTGGTCGCTACGCTGTTCGAGCTTTTGCGCGATCTCGCGCATGAGCGATTCCGCTTGCTGGGAAGCGCGCGGCACGACGAATTCGCTCGCATAAAACGTGGCAATCGCCACGACTGTACCGAACACGGCTACGGGGGCCATCACGCGAACCAAACTTGCCCCGCTTGCCTTCACCGCGGTAAGTTCGCTGTCGCTACTCAACCGGCCAAAACCCAGCAACATCGATAGGAGCGTGGCCATCGGGAAGGTCAGCACAAACACGCCGGGCAGGTTCAATATGAAAAGCCAGGCAATAGTGGTGAGCGGGATTCCCCGGCTAACGTAGCCCGTGAACTGAAACAAGAACTGACCCGCCAAGATCAGCACGGTGAACAGAGCGGTGCCGAACAAAAACGGGCCGAATACTTCCCCGAGGATGAGTCGGTCAAGCCGCTTCAATTCACATCCACCGCAACTCCGGCCGACTGCGCCGAGAAGCCCTCGCCCAGGTACCGGGAAATCACCTCTCGGTTGCCCAGAATCTCCTGCTTGCCTCCGCTGGCATGAATCACGCCGTCAATGAGAATGTGGTTGTAATCCGTGATGTTCAGCGTCGCGGCGACGTTGTGGTCGGTGATGAGGATTCCGATTCCGCGCTGCTTGAGCTTGGAAATGATCTTCTGAATTTCCTCGATCGTGACCGGGTCAATTCCGGTGAAGGGTTCGTCGAGCAAGATGAAGTTCGGCTCGTTCGCAAGGGCGCGGGCAATTTCCACGCGCCTGGTTTCTCCGCCGCTGAGCACGCCGCCCATCTGGTCCAAAATATGGCCGATGTGGAGCTCGGAAACGAGCTCGTCAATCTTGCTCTCTATCTCCTTTTTCCCTTTCCCGGCGATCTCCAGCACCATACGAATGTTGTCGCGCACGGTTAGGCGCCGAAACACCGATTTTTCTTGCGCGAGGTAGCTGATTCCTGCCCGGGCCCGCTTGTACATCGGCCACGTGGTGATTTCTTTCTCGTCCAAAAGCACCCGGCCCCCGTTTGGCTTAACGAGGCCGATAATCATGTAGAAGGATGTGGTCTTCCCCGCGCCGTTGGGGCCAAGCAGGCCGACAATTTGGCCTTGCTCCACCTCGAAGCTCACGTCCTTCACGACCTTGCGGCCCTTGTAGGCCTTCACGAGGTGTTCGGCGCGAATCTTCACGGGTTGCCCCCGAGGCGGGCGGTTCCCGTGCCTGCTTCGACGCCAACCAGTTCGCCCTGGCCGTTGAATCTCAGGGTGACGGTCTCGGCGGAAAGGTCGCCAATCAGCGCGTTTGCCGAACCGCCAACTTTCACGCCGCCTTTGAGGATCATGCGTTGATTCGGATAGAACTCGATGGAACTGGCCGAACCGTTGATGTCCGTGATGGTTCCCTTGGCATCCTTTGCGTAATAAGTAAATTTCACATTGCCGTTCACGTGAGCCTCGTTCAGCTCACCGGTCGACACTTTTGTCTCGGCTCGTCCGGAATTCCCGTTCAAGCCAATCCGAACTGCCGACCCATTTTCGTTCGAGGTCCTCACGATCTTGAGATTTGACTTGATGCTGATCTCGCCGAGATCTCCCTTGATCGTGTAATTTGCGCCCGTTCCGGAGCCTTCTAGATTTGTGTTGTATACGACCTGATCGAAGGTAAACGCACTTGGGATGGTGGCGCTCTCCAGGGCAAAGGCACCTTGCGGATTCCGGACCAAATTCACCACCGCCTGGCTCCCTTTGAACCCTATGGTTCCCTTACTAACTTGGGTAAACGTGAAGGCCGAGGGCGCAGTGATTTTGGCGGCAGTCACGCTGGAAGCCACATAGCTGAACCGCTCAGAAGTAAGCGTCTGCTGGATACCTTCTTTGTCGAATTTCGCGACCGCATTCCCCGTGATGTCGGCGGTTCCGAGCCGGTACGTTTTCTCGAACCGAACCAACCGCCCCGTAACATTCCGGCCCGTGAGCTTTCCGCCTTGCTTAAGCAGCTCTAAAGTGAATGGGTTACCGGCACCCGTGAAGGTTACGTCCTCGCCGTCGGCTTGGCGGTCTGCCCGCCAACTGGTCATCCCCAGCACCTGAATCTCATCCGACTTGAACGAGATTGTTTGCTGAGTTATGGCGGAGCCGAGCGCAAGTGAGGCAAGCAGTTGCTTCATATTGATGTCTTTTTTTATGAGATCGGGCGTGCCCGCCCGGTTGAGGTCTGGGGTTAGCCACACCAACTGGAACGACCCGGACTCGTACCCATTACCGATTAGACGAACGTCACCCCGTGCTTGAATCAACTCTAGGTCCGGTCGCCAATCGAGCGCGTTGCAATGCATCGTGACCGTCTTTTCCGGATTTGTCACCATCACATTGCCCTTTAGCTGCAGATTTTTGGTGGAGCGATTGGCAAACGCGTTGTCCGCTTCGTAGCTGCTCGCAACTTTTCCCTTGTCAAAAAGGTCGCCTTCCACATCCTTAAGCACGCTGGTCACATTGGCATCCGTAAACATGTTCAGGGTCGCATTCTGGGCTTTCACCGTCCATGTCGGAAGTTGGTCATCCGTGCGGGCCATAAGCTCCACGGTCTTTCCGACCACGGAAGTCTCTACTTTTGGGTCGTCGGGTTTTTTCGGCGCATTAGGTGCGGCAACCTCACTTCCGCCGCCCGAACCGCAACCCGCGAGCGCAAAGGCGAGAATTAGGGGGCGGTAGACAGCGGCTTTAGCTCCCACTGCGACTCCTTTCGCTTGGCAAATCGCCCCTGATGCTGCCCGGCCAACTGCCCGCACGCGGCGGCAATATCTTGTCCGCGTTCGGTGCGTTCGGTGACATTCACACCGAGCCGCTTCAAAGTGGCAATAAAGGCCCGAACCCGCCCCCGGGACGGCCGTGCATATCCGTTGCCGGTGTCCACCCAGTTCCAAGGAATAATGTTCACCACGCTCGGAACTCCGCGCACCAACTCGGCGAGCGCGGTTGCCTGCGCGGGCGTATCGTTGAGGTCATTGATCAGTAGGTACTCGATCGTGATCTTTCGCCCGGTCGCGGCCTGATACTTCCGCATGGAGTCCATCACCACGGCGACCGGCCATTTGTGGTTCACGGGCATCATCTCGGAGCGAATCGAATCATCGGGCGAATGCAAACTCAAAGCAAGGTGGATAGGCAATTTTAATTTAGCCAGTTCGTCAATTTGCGGAACGATTCCGACCGTCGAAATCGTGATGTGCCGGTAGCTAAGGCCATATTCCTCGGTAAACACGGCGAGCGCGCGCTTGACGGCAGGCAGGTTCAAAAGCGGCTCGCCCATGCCCATAAACACGATGTGACTAATTCGGCGCGAGGTCAAACCCTGCAATAGGTGATATTGCCCCATGATCTCGGCGGCGGTGAGGTTCCGGTCAAAACCGCCCAGCCCCGTCGCGCAGAACTTGCAACCCATCGGGCAACCCACCTGGGTGCTAATGCAGCAACTCACGCGATCTTCATAGGGCAGCAGTACACACTCAAAAACCTGGTTGTCGCCGTTGTGCACGAGCAGCTTTTCGACCCCGTCCGTGGACTTACGGTGGGTTGCGATTTCCAGCGGCGTCACCCGGTGCGAGACATCCAAAGACGCTCGGAACGCGGACGGAAGATCCTTCTGTGATTCTAGCGACTGAGCGTTGCGCTTGTAGAGATTCCCCGCAAGTTGGGTTCCCCGGTACGGCTTTTCCCCGAGTTCGGCGGCAAGAGCCTGCAACTCGGCGGTCCGCATACCAATGAGGGGGGAACGCGTGTCCATGGGGTCAGGCTCCCAGAATACCTGCGGCGAGCCTACAGCAGACCGTACTTTTGGGCCATGGAGCGCACCAGGTCGCGGGTCCAGGCATCTTCTTCTTCTAACCGCTGGAACAACGTGAGCTGAGCAATCGCCCGAGTTCGGTTGAGATCAGCTGGGTCACCCGGACCCAGTAAGAAGTAATTATCCCCGCGCAGGTAATCGGTGAGGAACCGGAGGCCAAGTTCGAGGGCGATGATCTGGACGGCGTCCGGCATCAGCTCGATTTCACTCGGCGTTATTTCCCGCGAAGTGCTCAGAAAGCCCCGTGTGACGGCCGTGTAGATTTCCCGATTAACCTGGATCTTGTCGGTGTCGGTCTCGCGTTCGCCCGCCACATTGCAAAGCGAGCGCATCATATCGCCCCAATCGGCGAGCCAGGTGAACGGCATGATTGTGTCGAGGTCGACCAGCGAGCGGACCTTGCCCGTGTTGCGGCAGAACAAGAAATTGTCAATCTTGGTGTCGCCGTGAATGGCGGTTTTGCGGATCGTGCCGCCTTCAATCGCCTCCAGAATTCGCAACGCCCGGGCCTCTTGCTTGCGGCAAAGGTCAATAAACGGCTCAAGAACCGGATCGTGGACGCGGCGGTCGAATTCCTCCGGTTCCAAGTGGACGCAGTACAAAGCTTCGGTGGCCGCGCGGACTTCGGGCGCGTCCGGAAGCCAGTGCAGCGCTTCTTCGCGGGTGCGATTCCCGGCCAGAACGCTGCGGAATTGCAAAAAGTAGCCGCGCGTGTCTCGGTAGCCCGGAAGCGACGGCACGAGCGCCTCGGTATTCATCGGGCTGGTGAAATCTGCGCTGAGGGCCAAGCCGCGGCCCACTTCTTCCGCCAGACGCTCTCGCTCGGTGAGGTCTTCCACTTCGCTGAGGCTCTTGAAGGTGACGGTGCCCGGAATTTTGTGCATCATCCGCCAAAACGAGTGGCCGGAATCGTCACTGAGGTCGAGATAGGTGCCGCCGACGCGCGTTGGCACGAGCGTCACGGGTTCCCAAACCGTCCATTCGGGGGCCCGGCCAGAAGTGATGTAATCCCGCTGGCTTGCGATCCAGCCTTCCATCGCTTCCATCACGCGAACAGGCTCAGAGAAGATGTCGGTGTTGAGGCGCTGGAGGAGGAAGTGACGGCCGTCTTTGCACTCGACTTCGAAGGTGTGGAGGTTGATGTTTCCGCGCTCACGGAAGGCTTCGAGCGAGCAGATGTCTTCCAGTTCAAATTGGTTCGCGATCCAGGTGAGGTCAAGCGGGGAGAATTCCCGGGCGCGGCCCAGCAGGTGGGTCGGCCGCTTTTCATTGCGCGAAGGGACGAACATCGAATCTCCTATGATACCGTCACCCTTGCGGGGTGGCGTCATGCACTCCTGTAAATTAGACGAGCCCCTAGCGAAAATGGCGCAAAGAGTTTTTTCTTGCCGCGCCGGCCCAAGGCCCCTTTCCCTCGGCCGGTTCCTTGAACCGGCCTCTGCCCCCGTCGCGGCAAGCCGTGGGTCGTTTACGCAGAACTGACGGAAATTTGCATTATTTGCCGTTTTGCAAAAAAGACTTGGTTTTTTCGGCGGTTTTTGTTATAGTAATCGTAGTCATGAAACGAAGCAAAATTTCGTTGTCCGGCATCAGGTTAACAACATCGTGAAAACGTGGTCTACGAATGTCCAAGCAAACCTTGGCTATGCGCCCACGATGTATATCGGGGAGTTCGGATGCGAGTACAAGCTTCCATTTGCTGTCGCGGACCAGTTTGTTGATTTGCCCGGGGGGCCGACCCAACCTCCTGCCGTGATCGGAAACCGAGAAAAACATCGGTACCAATGGCTATTTGACATTCGGACAGCCGTCGAGGGCAAACTAACCAATGCCGGTTGGGGAGTTTATGCTTATGTCGGCTACATGCCGATCTTCAGAAAATTCCCGAGTGGCGTTACCGGGGACCTTTACGCACCGACTAATTTTGCGGCTCACGGCCCAGATCGAGGTGAAGTTCAGCGGAATACTTCCAAGGCATTGTTCGGGAATGTTCGACCCGATGATGGTGGACTATGAGATGTACCGTTTGTCTGTCCATTGCCTTTGGCGTGAGTTCCGCATGGGCACTGCCACTATACCGTGCCCAGGAAATTGCCGTTCCGAGCGGGTCCGTGTTCCGAGGAATGAATTCCTTTGGAACACTTGTCGGTCGTGCCCCCCATGCGACGGGAGTCAACGGGATTATCCGTCAACAGAACGGTGAGATAGTCTTGGTTTCACCCCCTGCTGGCTTTGAAGGCTTCGATGTGAACTTCTCCGCAATAAATGAAAACGGGTTGATCTCAGGCACGCTGGTCCATGCGTTTAATGGAACAGGTCGTGTTTTCAGTTACAGCCAAGCCCAAGGATTTAAAATTCTAAACACGGCACCTTCGGATTCTCCCGGCGCAGTATCAATGACGGACGATGGTTTGGTTGGTTTTGGATATTCCGGAGGAAGTGGACTTTGGAATCCGGAGACAAATGAAGTTACTTATATTCCCCGGTACGGTATTAACTCGGCCGTCGAAGGTGGTCGAGCAGCAGGCTGGAATTGGGCCTGGCATAACGGTCAGTTTACGGAACTGCAAGGCGCCGGAACAAAATATGCTCAGTCAATAGCCAGTGACGGCCTGACGGCAGGTTACCGGTTTATTGGCACGCGATATAGCTCTGTACTCTGGAATGCAGACGGTACGATCCGTTTTAGCGATCAGAGCGAATTTTATATGTCTGCTTTACTCGCAGTGAGTGATAACGGGATAGCGGTAGGAGGTAAGCAGTTCAACAACGGCCCATCCTTTGGAATCATTTATTCCGATAGCTCCGGACCGGTAGATGTTAACACATTGGTAGTTGACCAAAATTACACCGGAGTTGTTAGTTCACTTGATGGGATAGAATCAAACGGGCTATTGTTTGGTAGGCGCATAATCAGTGTAGGCGAAGTTCGCACGGTTATTCTCACTCCGGTGCCGGAACCCGGCACGATACTCGCGCTCGGTGCAGGACTCGCTGCCCTGCTCCGGCGCAGGCGGACAACCTAAAGCCACAACCCGGCGCGGACGGGGCAGAGGTCTTTCGCGGCACACCGCGAAAGACCGAGGGATTGGCCTATGGGCCGGCCGCGCCGGGAAAAAAAGCTACTCGTATCCCGGACGCGAGGCGATATCAAACTGATACAGGTCCGCGAGTTCAAATGCCGTAAGCTGCGGAAGGCGGTCGAGCCGTTCCAGCACCGCGCCAAACTGCTCTTCCGACTCAAACGCGAGCGCGCCAAGCATAGAAAACTTATGCCGAAGCACATCTTCCAAGTCGGCATCCGTATTACGGGCGTGCCCGGTCGGGAACATCACAAATCCACTCTCAAGCGCATTGCCGCCCGTCTTCACCACAACAGAGGTCGGAATACCTTCCGGATACTTCGAGTCGTACGCTTCGCCGCCATGCTCAAACCGAATTTTCTCCATTAACGAGCGCGTTAGCGGGTGAGAAATCGCCTTCGGGTCGTAGTCGTACGGCGTAAGCATCAACTGCTTCCACACCTCATGCTTGTCCGCGGCTACCCTCGGACCGAGTTCAATCGCTTTGCGGAGCAAGGTCGCCACGATATACACCATCGAGTGGTCCGCACTTTGGCGCGTAGTTGGGTTCCGCTTGGCGGGGTCACCAATAATGCCGAACGCCGGCTCATATGCCGTAATCAGAATCTCGTCGATGCCCGCGCCGTTGTTCGCCATCATCGCCGGGTTGGCCGTGATCAGGTCCACCATGCCTTGCAACGCCCCCGCGCTCTGGTGCTCATAGAGCCCAAGCTTGAAGTGCATTCCCATGATCGCAAAATCGTCCCCGCTGTGCGAGAGAATCAAGTCGAACGGACTATCGCCGCTCGTTTTCTCAAACTGTCGGAACACGGCCTCGGGGTTGCGGAAGATGTCCTTCGGCCCGATAAAGCCGTGCATGGCGCGGATCATCGAAAGGACCGCGACCTCGCTGGAGATCGCTGCGCTGGCACCCTTGCTGTCGCTGAGTTGCTTGCCCGCCCGAATCGCGCGCCACGGGATGTAATGCGCCACCACCATGCCGATGGCGTGTTCAATTTGCTCGGCGGTTGCGCCCAACAAGGCGCCGTACGTCGCCGCCGAAGCAATCGCCCCGTGGACCACGTGGTCAATCTTATAAGTCTTGAGGCTGAACACCTCGGCGAGCCGCCCGCGAATCTCGTCGAGCAGCACCATCGCCTTCAGGGCCGTCGCGCCATCGAGCTGCTTCTGCTGGCAGGCCGCAATGACCACAGGATAGAAATCGTTATGCCCAAACTCACCGGCGGTATGCCCGAGTTCCGGCCGGTAACCGAAGTTGGTTCCGTTGCTATCCCATTCACGCACGGCGGAGCAGTTCGCCACCACCGCTTTTTCGGCCATTACGCCCTGGTTGCTCCCGAAGACGAACCCCGCGCATTCCGGGATCTCGCACCGATAGCGCAGGGCTTCTTCGCGGAGAATCGTGGGCGCATTGGTGCCCAGCGCCAAGGCCGAAACTCCGCAAAGCAAGGCGTCGTTGTGGAACAGCAGCGTTCGGTGCAAAACGGCTTCGCTTGGCCCGGGGCCGAGCTTCCCGCTCATAAAATCAACCGCAAACTGCCCGATTCCGTGGGCCTGATTCGAATCACGAAGGAGAGAAACCGAACTCATGGGAAAGGTAAGAGTACCGCGATTCATAATGAACCCGTGCCCACCAAGATTTTGTTCGTCTGCTCCGGAAACATCTGCCGCTCGCCCATGGCCGAGTCCATCCTTCTGCGCATGATTGCCGAGCAAAATTTGGGCGACCATTACGTGGTGGAAAGTGCGGGCACCGGGAGCTGGCATGTCGGCGAAATGCCGAATCCGCGAACCATCAAGATCGCGGAACAATACGGCTGCACCGAGTTCAGTCCTGCGCGGCAGGTGGCGGATGCCGATTTCGACCGGTTCGACCTCATTCTCGCCGCCGACCGCGGGCACCTGCTGGAACTCAAGCGTTGGACAAACTACAAGCCCGAGCCCGTTCGGCTGATGATGTCGTTCGCGCCGGAACTCGGTATCGAAGAGGTTCCCGACCCCTATTACGGCGAACTTGATGGCTTCGAACGTGTCTACACCATGCTGGAGGCGGCCTGCAAGAACCTCCTCCAGCAAACGGCCCCGCCCGCGCCCTAGTTCATCAAGTCAATCGGCTTCATCGTTTTGAACTTGCCGCGCGTGAAGTCGGGGATGTCGTAGCTTCGGCCCCGGTTCTTGACTGACGCTTCGCTGAGAGGGGTGATAACGGACCATGCGGCGGCGTCATACACGTCTTGATCCAGCGGAAGTCCGTTGCGCAGGCAGTAGATGATGCGCCAGACCATCACGAAGTCCATTCCGCCGTGCCCGCCGTGCTCTTTGGCGAGCGCTTCTAGCTTCTTCCAAAGCGGGTGGTCGTACTTGTCATAAAATTGCTTCAGGTCAGCTCCTTGGGCCCATGCGTGAGTGGATTCTGTCATGCCTTCCACCACGCACCGGTTCGGAAAACCACCCCAAACTCCCTTCGTTCCCTGCAGGAGGTTAAGCCGGTTGTACGGACGCGGAAGTTGCTCGTCCCACTGCACGAGGATCGTCTTTCCTTTCACCGTCTTGATGATGGAGGTGTTGATGTCGCCGCACACGTACTTGAGCTTCTTGTGCGGGTTGGAATCGGGCAACGTAGCCGCATAGAGTTGTCGGCTTCGGCTGGGAGAGCTCACGCTGGACATGTAGTCGAACCGGTCGCCCCGGTTAATGTCCATATACCAGGCGACGGGCCCAAGTCCGTGGGTGGGATACAAGTTTCCGTTGCGCTTGGCGTATTCCAACGTTCGCCACGAACCGGTTCCGTGTCCGACCTCGTGCATTTGACCGCGTAGGTCATGAATGTAGGCCGCCTCTCCGTGCAAAGTCTCTCCGAACACGCCTTCTCGCACCATGTTGAGGACAAGCAGTTCATCTCGGCCGTAGTTGACATTTTCCAGCATCATGCAGTGGCGGCCGGTGCGTTCGGCGGTTTCGACCAGTTGCCAACACTCGTCTACGGTGACGGCGGCAGGAACTTCCACCAGTGCATGCGCACCTGCCTCCATTGCGGCCACAGCCATCGGAACGTGCCAATGCCACGGTGTCGCGATGAAGACGGCGTCGAGCTTCTCGGCCGTGAGCATGCGTTTGAAATCTTCGTCGCCTCGGGTGTAGAGCTTCGGAGCAGGTCGACCTGCGTCGGTCACCATCTTCGCGCCCTTGTTTGCGCTTGGCAGATGGGGGTCACAAATGGCGACCACGGTCACACCCTCGATGTTCAGGCACGCGTCTAAGTGGCTTGGGCCGCGGGCTCCCATCCCGATGAAGCCCACCCGAACCGTTTCCAGCTTCGGCGGGCGGTTGTCATAGGCACTTCCGGGTTTAGTTTTGAGTTTGGGTGGCGCGAATTCTGGTGCAGCGGCACCGGCAAGGCTGGGTGTCGCCACCGTCGCGGCCACAAGCGCGGCGGACTGGCTGAGGAACGTTCGACGGTCTAGCGATTTTGCCATGCCCCTATATTATTCTGAAACTATAGAAAATAGGTGCGGAACTAAATTTTCTTGCCGTTCGGTAAAGTGATTTACCTTTCTATGCAGATTCTGAACCGCACGTTTGTTGCCTCGGCCATGCTGGCCGCCTCTGCCGTCATCGCCCAGGCCTATCAGAATTCTGCGGCCATCACCCCTGACCGGCTGAGAATCCACCTAGAATTTGTCGCCAGCGACTTGTTGCTTGGACGCGACACACCTTCCCCCGGATTGGACATTGCCTGCGATTACGTAGCCACGCACTTGAAGTTCATGGGGGCTAAACCGGCCGGCGATAACGGCACCTACTTCCAGAATGTTCCCCTGACGGGCGGTGCGTTTGCAGCAGAAGGATCTAGCCTCACCGCCAGCGGCAAAACGATGGCCTACGGTGACGGCTTCTTCGCCAACGGCGGCAACGGAGACGCTTCGGGCGAAATCGTCTACGTCGGCTACGGGTGGAAAATTCCGAAGTTGAACGTGGACCCCTACGCCGGTCTGGACCTCAAAGGCAAAATTTTGCTTGTTCAATCGGCTCCCCCGCCCAATTTTGGATTCCGTGAGCGTCGCGGCGAAATCGGTGAGGGCGCAGTGAATGCCGACCGTATGGCCCAAGAATCAGGAGCGGCCGGGATCATTTATATCAGTACGAGTGCAGTGCGCGGGCGCTGGGATGCAAGCGTTCAGGGTTCCACCCGCATGGGAAGGGTGAGCATGGCAACCGGACCCGTATCCAATATTCCCGCGATTACGGTCAACGAGGCCGCGCTCACGGCGCTAGTTGGCAACCGTGCCAACCTAGAATCGCTACTCGCTCCGACTCTGGAGAATGCAAAGTCTGCGACACTGGCCGGCTCCCAAGCTAATTTCAAGGTGGTGCGCCAAGGTTCCATTCCCAAAACCCACAACGTGGTGGCAATCATTGAGGGTAGCGACCCGGTTCTGAAGAAGGAGTACGTCGCCTTTGGTGCGCACATTGACCACGTGGGTGTTAGCAATCGCGGCGACGGCATCTTCAACGGGGCGCACGACGATGGCAGCGGAACCGTGAGCATTCTCGAAATTGCCAACGCGATTTCGCAGATGAAGGTCAAACCGAAGCGTTCCATGCTTTTTGTTTGGCACACGGGCGAAGAAAAAGGGCTTTGGGGATCCCAGTATTTTGTCAACAACCCGACGGTGCCGCTCGACAAAATTGTCGCGCAATTAAATATTGACATGATCGGTAAATCAAAGGCCCCGAACGACACCAACCCTCGAAATGCGAGTCTCACGGGACCGAATGCCGTGTATCTTATCGGCGCAAACCGCCTCAGCACCGAACTCGGCAAGCTTGCGCATGAGGTGAACAACAAGCATTTCAAGATGACGTTTGACGCGACCTATGACGCTCCGAACGACCCGAATAACTTCTTCGGCCGGTCAGACCACTACAGCTATGCCGTAAAGGGCATTCCGGCCCTCTTTTGGTTCGACGGCGTTCACGAGGACTATCACGGTCCGGATGATGAAGTGGACCGACTCGATTTCAACAAGATGGCCAAAATCGCGCAGTCTATTTATGCCATTGGCGTTGAACTCGGGAACCGGAAAGAGCGACCAAAGGTGGACCTGCGGCTAGACCAATTCGCGGGCCAGCCCTAAGCGGCTGCTTGGTTTAGAGTCTCGGTATCGGCGAGGTCGCGTTCGATGCTGCGGATGAGCGGCATACATTCGAGGAATGCCCGAAACACGGTCGGGTCGAACTGGGTTCCTGCGCCTTCGGACATGATCGCGAGCGTCTCCGATTCGGTTTTTGCCGCCTTATAGGGGCGACTGGAACGGAGTGCGTCATACACGTCGGCGACGGCGGTGATTCGCGCGTTTAGGTCGATGGCTTCCCCGGCAATGCGGTTCGGGTAACCCGTACCGTCCCACCGTTCATGGTGCTGAAGCGCAATGCGGGCTGCGACTTCAATGAACGGTGAAACTCCGACTAACTGCTGGGCTCCGGCAAGCAACGAATGAACGGTGGGCGGGCGGTACTTTGCCATCAGAATGTGGTAACCCGCTTCGCAGTGCGTTTCCATGATCGCCCGTTCGCTCGGCTCAAGCGCTCCCGGCTTCTGCAAAATCATGTCCGGAATCGCAAGCTTCCCGATATCGTGAAGTGGAGCCGCGAGCATCAGAGTTTCCTGAAACTCCACGCTTTGCCCCAGGGTCTCCGCAATCGCGCGGGCATAGTAGCCGACCCGCATAGTGTGGAATCCGGTCTCCACGTCTCGGCTTTCGGCAATCTTGGCGAGCCGCCAGACAACCTCAATTCGGGAGGCTTCTAGTTCGATGGTGCGTAACCGAACAAGCTCTTCGAGCTCGTGATTTTGATTTTCAAGCTGATCTTGGTAGGCCTTCAGCTTTAGGACACTCTGAATACGCGCCAGAAGATCTTCTTGATCAACCGGCTTGTTTAAGAGGTCGTTTGCACCGGTCGCGAGTGCCTGGCGCTTAAGGGTGCGATCGTTGCATCCGGTCAGCATGATGATCGGAATACTCTTGAACTGCGCTCGGTCACGGAGTGCAACAATCAATTCCAGACCTGTCATTCCGGGCATGTTGTGGTCGGTGATGATCACGTCCACGTGCTGTTCGCACAAAATTTTTATTGCTTCTTCTGCCCCCTCGGCGAAAAGACACTCCCACTCTTCCGTATGCTCCCAGAGCATTCGCGATAGCCCGCGGCGAACCTGGGGCTCGTCGTCTACAAAGAGTAATACGGGTTTCACGCAGCCGCCTCGTCAAACTGGGCTACGGGAAGCAGGATGGTGAAGGTGGTGCCGACGTTTTCCTCGGTCGCAAACGAGATGGTTCCCTTGTGAGACTTGATGACTCGCTGAGCAATGGCAAGGCCCATTCCCGTGCCGACTCCCAGTTCCTTGGTGGTGAAGAACTCCTCAAAAATGCGTGGCTGAACGCTTGCCGGAATGCCCATTCCTGAATCCGAGATCGAAATTGAAATCTGGTGGTCGTTTGCCAATCGGGTGGTCACCGTAATTTGACCCCGTTCCACCGCCCCTCGTGATTTGATGGCGTGCGACGCGTTAATGAGCAAATTCAAAATCACCTGCCCAATTTCGCCCGGATTGCACGAGATCGTCGGCAGATCTTTCGCGAAGTCAAGCTTCATGTCCGCTACGTACTTCCATTCGCTACGACTCACGGTCACCGAGCGTTCAATGACCTGGTTCACGTCGCTTTGCGCCACGCCCGAGATTCCGGGGTGCGCATAGTCTCGCATGGCGCGAATGATCTCGTTCACCCGCTGAATGCCGTCCACTGCTTCATCTATTGCGCACGGAATTTCTTGGCGCAGGGCCGTCAGCCGGAACTTTTCCCGCATGGACTGAAGGGTTTCAAGGTGCTCATCCACTCGTTGGCCGTTCTTGTTCGCAAAATACAGTTGGTCGTAGCAAACCAAAACTTGTTCCAATCGTCCGTAAGCCGTTTCTAGGAAACGCAAATTGTCGCCGATATATTGCGTCGGCGTGTTGATTTCGTGGGCAACTCCCGCCGCCAAATGCCCGATGGACTCCATCTTATGGGCATGAATCAGCTCGGTCGTGTAACCCAGTCGGCCCGCTGAGGCTGGCCCCCCGAAATTCAAACGGGATCGAATCACGATGCCAGCGAGAAGTACTCCCGCGAGGAGTGCCACCGTGAGATGTGCCTGGCTTCGGAAGTCGGCCGCATGCTCCACTTCCGGCGTAAGATCAAATTCTTCTTGGTCCGCATTCACCACCATGCGCCAGTCCGAAGTTTCATCCACCACGCCAAGCGGATTCACGTCGTTTATGAGGGTGGTTGAAACACCGGTAGGCAAGCTGGAAATTTCACGAACGTTGTTCCGGCGGACAACTAATCGGTGGTGCTGAGCAAATACTTGGTAGCCGTCCGACGGCATCATCCGGCGGAGAACGTCCAAGTTGATCAGACCCGTTACGAGTCCGATTGCGCGTCCTTCGCGGTTTAGAATCGGGACCGAGTAGACCACGAACTCGGGTCCAGAAGAACCTTCGGCCACCGAACTGAATGCCGGAGGGCGCTCTCCCATAACGGTTGGCGGAGCGTTTCGAACCAGTTCGCTCTGCTTTTTGATCTCTTCCCATACAGCGGGCGGAAGCTTTGCGTCCCGGTCGGCAGAATCGAGCCAAGTCTGCCGCTCCACATACGCCGTGTTGCCCGTGCCGCGCGAGAGTACGAGTGCACTGATTGCCTTTGAATCAACGAAAGTGGACGAGATTTCTTGAAGGTCCTGCGCGCTCACATAGGCGCCGTAGCGAGAAAACGCGGCACTCACGCTGAGTGATTTGTAGGTCTGGTTGAAGAGGTCTTCCACCCGGTAGCGGACCTCTGTTCCCTGGTCTCGGTGGTAATCTTCAAACAGATGGAACGCGACCCGGATATCTCGGGAGTACTTGTTTTCGATTCCGATTACGGCACCCAAAGCACAAATGGCCACCGCAATTCCGGCCCACATGGGGCCGCGAACTGCACGAATCTGATTTGTAATTTTCTCTACCGCCGTTCGAAAATTCGCCAAAACGCTATCCCTAGTATTACTGTCAGCCTGCAGATTTAAATTGCATGACCTAACGTTATATTGGTAGTACGAAACTAGAACTTTATAGTCTGAAAGAAGTCACAGATGGTGCGCATTACAGAGGTTGCTTTTGGTTCACCTGAACACGCCGGAGCGATTCGGCTGCGGAGAGCCATTCTTCGTACCCCGCTTGGGCTCGATTTCGACCCCGCGGAACTCGCCGCCGAGCGGGATCAGATTCACTTGGCGGCCATTGAATACGATGAAGTGATCGGAGTTCTCTTACTGGTTCCGGGTGGACGCGACTGGAAAATGCGGCAGGTCGCGGTGCAACGAGAGCGCCAAAACGACGGTCTCGGCACCAAACTCGTTAAGGTGGCCGAGCGCGAAGCCCTCCGGCAAGGGGCCGCCAGAATGGTGCTTCACGCCCGAGAAGCCGCGATTCCGTTCTATCTGCGGCTTGGCTATGAGCTCGAAGGAGAGCCATTCACAGAGGTAGGAATTCCCCACCGTCGAATGGTCAAGCTGCTTTAGTCCGCAAGCGCCTGTCGAACAAACTCGACATCGCTTTCCGACAGGGCGGAACCCGCCGCGCCGACGTTCATCGTTGCTTGTTTGGCGTTTCGGAAGCCCGGAATCACACACGCCACGTTCGGCATGGCGAGCAGATAGCCCAGTGCCACCCGAACAAGGTCTTGGGTGTCCGAACCGAAGCGTTCTTTTAGCTTTGCCAGCTTCGGGCGCAATGCAAGCAACGCTTCAGTGCCAAATCTGTCTCTTCCGCGTCGGTGATCTCCTTCCTCAAAGGTGGGCGGGTTCGCCGGGTCGAACTTATCCAGAAGCAACCCTTGCGCCAGTGGGCTAAACGCCACAAAGCTCATGCTCCGTTCGGTCATAAGGTCTTGGAGCGGACTTCCCGGTCGCACAAACTGATCGTCCAGGGCATGCGCCCAACTTTGCAACACGTCGGGTTGCACCACCGGGCATGCCTGAGCGAAGTCAGCAACGCTGTATGCACTTTGACCCTTCACTCGCACCTTCCCTTCGCTAACCAGGTCGTTCATTACGGCCGCAGCATCTTGCAGATACATGGCCGACGGGCCGAAATCACCGTGGTGGAAATAATACAGGTCAATGTGGTCTCGCTTGAGATTAATAAGTGACTGCTCACATTGATGCCGAATGTGCGCGGGCTCATAGGCGTGCTTTGCCGTTCCCGGAAAGTGCCCGATCTTGGTTGCGACGACGAAGTCATTCGTGTTTACACCCAGTTCGTCGAACGCCCAACTGAGCATCCGTTCCGCCTTGCCGTTCCCGTATACATCAGCGTTATCGAAGTGGTTGACCCCGGCGTCAATCGCGACCTTGATTCCGGCCAGAATTTCCTGCTCATCGGGGTCGGCCCATCCGTTCGGAGTCCCGTTTACCCAGTTGAGGCCGCCCATGGTCCAGCACCCAAAACTGATTTCCGAAACCATAACGCCCGATTTGCCCAATTCCCTTTGATTCATGGTGTCAGTGTACGCGGCATCGGGTAGGATTCGCCCCGATGATCACCGTCCGCGAGCACTGGGATTTCACCAACCTTCTGCTCACTCGAGACCGTTTTGAGCAACTGATCGCCGAATCTACGGACCCGAGTGTGCGAGCCATCTACGAGACCCAAGTGGTCCGCTGCATGGGTCTGGCCGGTGAGTTCGAGGCGGCGCACAATCGGCTCGACGACATGGAGATTGACGATCTCTCGGTGGAGGCGCAGGCGTATCATGCCATCGAGCGGGGACGTGTGTTCAATTCGAGTGGCGACCCCGAAGCCGCGTTCGAGCGGTTCGAAGCTGCAATCGAACTCGCGGATCAAGCGGGAAACACCCACCTTTGCGCCGATGCCCACCATATGGCCGCGATAGCCGCGCCTCTCGCGCGGGAACCGGAAATCTACTCTCGCGCGCTTGCCTACGTTTCGGCAAGCGAGGACGCACAAGTAGTCCGCTGGTTGGGGCCACTCACCAATAACCACGGCTGGACCGAATTCGAGCGCGGCGACTACGCCAGTGCCCTCGACGCATTTCAAACCGGGCTCGCCTTCCGCGAAGCCGTCGGCGACACGAATGGGGCGGGGATCAGCCGCTGGACCGTCGCCCGAACCCTCCGCGCCCTGAACCGAGAAGAAGAAGCCGAGCCGATTCTTTTGCAATTGGTACAAGACCGGCCCACGGATGGTTACGTCTACGAAGAACTGGCGATCATTGCTGACGCGCGGCACGACCCGCAAGCGCGAGACTACGCCACGAAGGCACTCGGACTGCTCACCGAAGCCGATCTTCCGGACGGCCGGTACGCCGTTCTGACGCAAATCGCGGGTTCTTAGGCGGTTCGCTCGGGAAATCGAACCCGGAATGTGGTTCCAACGCCGACCTCACTATCAATTTCGACCTTCGCGCTGTGGGTGGCAGCAAGTTCGAGAACGATTTTGGTTCCCCAACCCGACCCCGCGCTCTTTGCCCACACGCTGCGAGCGTTTCCGGTGAGAATTCGGCTTGCGGTTTCTTCGGTCATGCCCGGGCCGTTGTCCTCGACCTCCAGCACGTGAAAACCGTCGGCATATTTGTAGCGAACGGTCACCATTTTTGGTTCCGACTCGGATTCCCGCACCGCCTTTATGGCGTTGCTCACAAGGTTCTGGACGATGCGAAACACATACATTTCGTCGTGTAGCGTGCTTGGGCCGTTGCCCTGAATGTCATACGCGATGCTGATGCCGTCCTTACGGGCTTCGGATTCCAGATAAGCCGCAGCCAGGCAGATCGTGTCGGCGAGCGGACCCATTTTCAAGTCGGGCGCAAGTTGCTTGCCCGCCGAAAGGTCGCTCATCAGGGTTGTGTAGTTCTTGATTCGGCCAATGGAACCGGTCAACTCCTCGAACATCCCCCGAAGATCCGTCACGTTCTCGAGCATGAGCGGGTCTCCATTTTCCCGCGCACATTTTTCCGCCGCGTCCAACGAATCACCGCTGAAGGTGATGTTCGCTTCTAACGCAAACGCCATGTTCTTGATATCGTGGGCCACGCGCCCCATTCCGAGAAGCTGGGATGCGCGAGTTTGCTCGTCTAGAAGCTGCCAGTTGAGGTACGCCAGGGTCGAAACGGCGCTTACCGTTTCGAGGACGCTCTGGTCTTCTTCGTTAAACTCGCCGTTCGACTTGTTGATGAGCTGGACGACGCCAATCGGCTCTTCGTCCTCCATCATCAACGGGACGGTGATCATATTTCGAACGGTCACCCCAGACTTCCGGGCAAAGTCATCTTCCGCCGAAACATCGAACACGGAAAAGATGGACTTTCGGGTTTGAAACACCTTCCCAGCCACGCCAAAATCATCCGGGATGTCACTGAATTGCAGGCCGGCTTTGCTGGATTCTGGAAGCACGTGCCGAAATTCCAGTGACTGCTTTTCGCGGTTGTGAAGGTAGATCGTGCCGCCTTCTGCGCCCACCGCTTCCACGCAAAGCGAAAGCACGTCGGGAAGAACATCTTCGAATCGCCGGCTCGAAGCAAGCTTCTTTGAGGCGTGATTCACCGCCGAGAGATGATGGCTGAGGGTGCGGTTGGACACAGGTAACGAAAATGATACCGTGCGCGACTATCCGTAGCGACCGCTAATGTAGTCTTCCGTTTGCTTTAATTGGGGATTGGTAAAAAGCTGAACCGTCGGCGCGAACTCGATGAGTTCCCCGAGGTAAAAGAACGCGGTGTGATCGCTGGCGCGCTGGGCTTGCTGCATGTTATGCGTCACGATGATGATTGTGAAGTTTGCCTTCAGCTCTTCGATCAGTTCTTCGATTTTCTGCGTCGCGATGGGGTCAAGTGCCGAGCATGGTTCGTCCATGAGGATGACTTCGGGGTCTACCGCCATGGTCCGCGCTATGCACAGGCGTTGTTGCTGCCCACCCGAAAGCGAGTTGCCGCTCTTCTTGCGCATGTCGTCCTTCACCTCATCCCAAAGGTAGGACTTGCGGAGGCAACGTTCCACAATCTCTTCTAACTGGCTCTTGTCTTTGATACCGTGGATGCGGGGTCCATAGGCGACATTATCGAAAATGGACATTGGGAACGGGTTCGGTTTTTGGAACACCATCCCTACCCGTTTGCGGAGCGAGACCGGGTCAACCTCGGGGCTATAGACGTCGTAGCCGTCAATGAGCATGGACCCTTCGAACCGGGCCCCTTCTACAAGGTCGTTCATGCGGTTTATGGACCGCAAAAAGGTACTTTTACCGCAGCCGGAAGGCCCAATGAACGCAGTGACTTTCCTGCTGGGAACGCTTACGCTGACATTCTTAAGCGCATGGAATGCCCCGTAGAAGACGTTCGCGGCTCTCGCTTCGACTTTAACGACCGATTCGTCCGTTTCAAGCAAGCCTGGCGGTTCCGAAAGATCTAGATTCGGCTCTTCGAGGAGGTTCATCCGACTCTTATTTTGACTCTCCATTGTTAAGAAAGGGTTAACCTGGCCTGCTGTCTCAAGGCGTGATCCGCTAAAACCAGTGCAATCATTGCTTCCACCATCGGAACCGCCCTCGGCAACACACACGCGTCGTGCCTGCCTCTTCCCGTGATTGTATCGTTTTCTCGCCGGACGTTCACAGTGAGTTGTTCTTGCATGATGGTTGCGGTTGGCTTAAATGCGGCCCTCACCGTGATCGGCATGCCGTTCGATATTCCACCCTGAATTCCGCCCGAGTTGTTCTGCGTTGTCACGACTGCTCCATCTTTCATACGGAACGGATCGTTATGCTGGCTCCCGCGCAAGCCCACGCTGCGAAAACCTGAGCCAGACTCGAATCCCTTGCATGCGGGTAACGAAAGGAGGGCCTTCGCGAGGTCCGCTTCCAACTTGTCAAACACCGGCTCGCCCCATCCGGCGGGAACGTTCCGCGCTACCGCGGCAATGATTCCGCCCACGCTGTCTCCCTCTTTTCGAATCGTCTCAATGGTTTCGATCATTTTTTGGGCGGCGTCTCGGTCGGGGCACCGCACGGGAGACTGGTCCACATCGCTTCGGGTCACCGCGTTGAAATCACCGCTGGCCGTTAAATCATGAACCTGTTCAACCCACGCAACGACTTCGACTCCGAATCGGTTGGCAAGCCACTGTTCGGCGATGGCACCCGCCGCAACGCGTCCAATCGTCTCGCGCGCACTGGCGCGGCCCCCACCGGAAGACGACCGCACTCCGTACTTTTCCTCATACGTAAAGTCAGCGTGGCTCGGTCGATACTTTTCTCGCAGAGCTTCATAATCTCGCGAACGCTGGTCGGTGTTCCGAACAAGCACCGCAAGCGGGGTTCCGAGCACCACACCGTCTTCTAGCCCCGAAAGCACTTCGAGTTCGTCGGCTTCTTGACGTTGGGTCACAATCGAGCTCTGGCCTGGACGTCGTCGGGCGAGTTGAGCTTGGACCGCATCCAGGTCCAGTTTCCAGCCGGCTGGAAGCCCGTCTATCACCACGCCGACCGTAGGCCCGTGCGATTCTCCCCAGGTGGTCACCGTCAAGCATTTGCCAAAGCTGCTTCCCATGCGTGCCCGAATTATGGCCATATGCGCCCGCAACTCTTCTCAGCTAAAATAGAGCCACCGCACCTCAACCCCGCAAAGTCAGAGTCTTTGAACTTATGAGTTACTCGGCCGCTCCTTTCGAAATCCCGCACGAGTGGGAAGAGCCCGAGCCGCTTAGCGACCTCCTTGCCGCAGTGCGGGAACTCCGGCCCGACGCCAACATTCGCAAAATTCGGTACGCCTATTACTTCGCTGAGCAAGCTCATAGTGGGCAGACCCGGCGTAGTGGCGAGCCGTACATTACTCACCCGCTGGCCGTCGCCGAAATTCTGGTCGGAATCCGCATGGATGACGACACCCTTTGCGCCGCGCTTCTCCATGATGTACTGGAGGATTGTCCGGGCGTCACGCCCGAATCCGTGCAGAAAATCTTCGGGGAAGAAATTCGGACCATGGTGGAAGGCGTCACCAAACTCCGTTTGAAAGCACCAAACGGTAGCTCGGACCGCCAAATCGCCCTCGCCGAAAGTAATCAGGCCGCCGAATCCCTCCGCAAGATGCTCATGGCGATGGCTGCCGACATCCGTGTCATGGTCATCAAGCTTGCCGACCGGCTTCACAACATGCGCACGATCGGCGCCATGCCGCCCGATAAACAGCTTCGCATTGCGAGTGAGACTCTCAGCATCTACGCGCCGCTCGCTGCCCGCTTGGGTATCTGGGAATTCAAATGGCAGCTTGAAGACCTATCATTCAAGGTACTTCACCCTCAAGAATTCTTAAAAATTCAGCAGCTGGTCGCCAAAAGCCGGTCGAAACGCGAAGAAGAGCTCCGTGAAGCCACCCTCCTCCTTAAAGAGCGACTGGAAAAGGGCGGCGTGAAGGTGATCGAACTTCAAGGGCGGCCAAAACACCTCTACAGCATCTTCAATAAAATTGTGCAGCACGAGTTCACGTTCGAGGAGATCCTGGACCTTGTTGCGCTCCGCATCATCGTCGAAGATCAAAACGACTGCTATGTGGCGCTCGGAATCGTGAGCGACCTTTGGGTGCCGATTCCGCAATACTACACGGACTACATCGCCCGCCCGAAGCCTAACGGCTATCAGTCGCTCCACAACAAGGTCATCGGTCCTCGCGGAGAGCCGCTCGAAATTCAGATTCGAACCCGCGCCATGCACGAAGTGGCCGAACTCGGATTCGCCGCCCACGTGGCATACAAAGAAGGAACTACCGGTGCCCCCGACACGCGCTTTGCGTCGCTTCGGCAGCAGCTTCTGGAGTGGACCAACGATTACCGCAATTCGAGCGACCTACTACGAAGCCTGAATACCGACCTCTTCAGCGAGCAAGTGTTCGTTTTCACACCCAAAGGCGAAGTGGTAGATCTGCCCAAGGACTCTACGCCGGTTGACTTTGCGTTCCGAGTCCACACCAATCTCGGTTTAAACTTGGTCGGCGCGAAAATCAACGGTTCCATCACCTCGCTCAATACCAAGCTGAGCAACGGCGACGTGGTCGAAGTTATTACGCGAACCGGTGCATCGCCCAGCCTCGATTGGATGGAATTTGTTAAGTCACCGAGCGCCCGCAGCAAAATTCGCGCTTACTTCCGAACCCGCGACCGCGACATGCTTGTCTCAAGGGGTCGCGACGCCCTCACCCGAGAGCTTCGATCGCAGGGTCTCGACCCGAAAGTCTATATCGGCGAAACCGGAATGCGGGCCGTCCTTCCCCACTACAAAGATTGCGACGAACCCGACGACATCTTCGCTCGCATTGCCGAAGGGCTGATTTCTGCGCAAGGGGTCGCCACTCGTCTGCAAGGCACGATCTCGCAGGACGTCAAGTCAAAGGCAAATATCTCAAGATCGCACGAGGGCAAACCGGTGGCCTCGGTGGGAGGAGCCGACAACCTCGCGGTCAAACGGGCAAAGTGTTGCAACCCGGTTCCAGGCGAGGACGTGGTCGGATACGTCACCAAGGGCCGTGGAATCGCCATCCACCGCCAGGTTTGCAACCAATTGCTCGCCTATGAGCAGTCCGACCCGGAACGCATTTTTCCGCTCCATTGGCCCGCCGACGGCTCGGTGTACTCCGTTCAACTGAAGGTAGTTACCCTGAACCGGCAGGGATTGCTGCGAGACGTGGTCAACATTCTGGATGACCTCCAGTCGAACGTGGTCTCAATGAAGATTCGCACCATGCCCAACATGACGGCGGAGATTCTGATGACGATTGAAGTCAAGGACATCGAACACTTGCAGCAGATTCAAACGCGGATTTCCCAGTTCAGCGACGTATTTAGTATCTTGCGAACGCACGGGCAGGTTGCCGCAAAGTGAGGGCAGTAATCCAGCGGGTTTCGCGCGCCGAAGTTCGCGTTGACGGCGCGGTGGTGGGGCGGTGCGGGCCAGGACTTTGCCTTCTTGTCGGAGTTCGGCATTCCGACACGACCACTATTGCGGAGCAAATGGCCCAGAAGATCGTGAACCTCCGAATTTTCAACGACGGCGACGGAAAAATGAACCTTGCGCTCCCGGTTCCCGAGGCACAGAAGGAGCCGTGCATTCTGGCGATTTCCAATTTCACCGTATACGGTGATGCGCAAAAAAACCGCCGACCCAGCTTTACTGAATCGGCGAAGTTTGAACTGGGTAAAGAGCTCTTTGACCACTTCGTGGAGAAACTCCGCGGTCTTGGTTTCCAAACCGAAACCGGTGAGTTTGGGGCCGACATGCACGTAGAACTCGTGAATGACGGCCCCGTTACGATTGTTCTCGACGTAGACTAGTCGCCGGTAAGCAAGAAGTTTGTCGAGAGGATGCTGAGGTCCGAAGAACCGACTTCGCCGTCGCCGTCCAGGTCGGCCATCGGGTTAAAGTTCGGGTCGCCATCGGCCGAAAGAAACGCGGTGGAGACTTCGGAAAGGTCGCTGCCGCCGACTTCGTTATCGCCGTCCACGTCGCCGTTGATCAGGTCAAACACGAGGTGGTAAACGCCTGTATCGGTGATCCATACCGGATCAATTTTCTTGGCAAGCCAGTGGCTCGCCTTCACCCGAACCTTGAGTTGGCCGCGGCTGGTCGGCGCAACCGTCACATAGCCGTTGGCGTCAACCGTGCCCGGCAACGTTTCAATCACGGTGTCCGATGCGTCCAGTATCTCTACCGTAACGGCTTGGCCTTCGGTGCTCACCGAAAAGTCCAAAAGATTGACTTTGGCTTCCATCACGCCGGTCGCATAGTTATTCATGCGAAGGTCGTCGAAATACGCAAAATCTCGACCCCGAAGCTCACCGGCCGGAACCCCGAATGCGGTGCGGTTATTTCCGCCAAGGAAGCCGCCCAAACCGAGATTGTCGAAGTTGAAATTCGTTAAGTCCGTGATCGAAAACGCAAGGGGTTGGCCTGCTCCATCCACCAAGGTTTGGTTGTCGGCATAGCCATACATCACGTTGCGACCGATGTCATACACCACGGTTGCGTGAATCCACCGGTCCGAGCCAAACGGCGCGTTCGCGGCCACCAGTTCAGGTCCAAAGTCGCTGCGTCGTCGTAGAGCGGCTTGACCGGTGTCGCTGAACCCAATGGAAGCCATTCGGTTAACATAATTGTTCGCCCACATTTCGATTGCGAACGCGGCGCGGCCATCCGGATCGTTGTGGATGTAGATGTAACCGTCCGCGACCATGATCCCCGTATTGACGGCTACGTTTCGCTTGCGTGCGCTGAACGTCGTGCCAGCGATCGGATAGGCGATGTCGGTTCGGAATTTAAGGGACTGCGAGCCTCGCCATGCCTGGTCAGCCGAAATTGAATAGGCACCGCCACCCGACCAGTTACCTTGACCTGTGGTTCCGTTGTAGAGAATCCCACCGCCGCCGTTTCCGGTAGTGGAATACGTCGGCTCTTCAAAATCAATGAAGAAAGGAAGCGGGTCTTGCGCAAACGCCGAGCAAGTGAGTCCGCTCACCACGCTGAGAGCGATCCAATGGAGTTTCATACCCCTTCAGTATAAATCTAAACGACCCGTTAAGGCCAGGAATTCGCCAATAGGCTAGTACAAATACTGGGCTAAAGGGAAAGGCTGCTGGTTACCTGGCCATACAATCGGAGGCCAGATTCACGGTGGACCACTTCCATAATACGGAAAACTTTTTGTGAACCGGAGCCATCATCAAATTCCACCGATTCTCCGCGCCTCGGGCTCGAAACCAAGTTGACCTGCGCAACCCGCTTCACCGAACCACCGCTTGCCACCATGAGCTCGACCAGGACCGGGCTTCGGGAATTGTCCGAAGGGTCCTTTTCTAATCGAGGAGCATTTAAGTTGTTCTGGTTAATCATAAAACACCTGTTTCGGGGGTCCTCTCAGGCCCCTGCACCCATTCTTTACTCCCCTAAAAAAAGGATGCGCAATTACTATACACAAGCGTACGGAAAAAAATTGATAAGAACGTCGTATTTCGCCACAATCACGTGCAAATTGCGGGCACTTGGTAAACTCAACTCCGATCAATGTCCAACTACACGCTCAGCGTCGGCATGGAAGTTCACGCCGAACTCCTCACCGAAAGCAAGATGTTCTGCCGGTGCCCGGTTGCCTTTGGCGGTGAACCTAACACGCGGGTTTGCCCGGTGTGTTTGGGATTGCCGGGAGCCCTGCCGGTTCCGAACCGTCATGCGGTGGAATTGGTCATGCGCACCGCCCTTGCGCTTAACTGCAAAATCGCCCGCCACAGTATTTTTCACCGAAAAAATTACTTCTATCCCGACCTCTCCAAAGCCTATCAAATCAGCCAGTACGAGGAGACTAACCCCATCGGTTATCACGGGTGGGTGGATATCCCGTCGGTAACGGGTTCCGGAACCAAAAGAATCGGCATCCGCCGGGTCCATCTGGAAGAAGACACGGGAAAACTCATGCACCTTCCTGGCGGTGGCAGCGGCGTGGATTACAATCGGTGCGGGGTACCGCTTATGGAAATTGTCACGGATTTCCCGCCCGACATTCACCACCCCGATGAAGCCCGGGAATACCTTGTTCAGCTCCGGCAAATCCTTTTGTACCTCGACGTCTGCGACGGCAAAATGGAAGAAGGTTCCATGCGTTGCGAGCCGAACATCAGCGTCGCGCGGGAAGGGGCAGACAAGCTCGGCACCAAGACGGAACTAAAGAACCTGAACCGTTTCCGGTCGGTCCAACTTGGCATTGACTTTGAACGCAACCGACAGATCGCCTTGCTGGAATCCGGCGACACCGTTCTGCAAGAAACCCGCGGTTGGAACGAATCCACCGAATCCAGTTTCGGTATGCGCGTGAAGGAAGAAGCGAACGACTACCGCTATTTCCCGGACCCCGACCTCGTCCCAATGGAGTTTACGGACGCGGAGATTGAGGCGGTGCGCGCCGCGCTTCCCGAACTTCCCTTCCCGAAGAGCACCCGTTACCAAGAACAGTTCGGCCTTAGCGCTTACGACGCGGGCGTTCTCACCGCCGACCGAGATTGGGCCAAATTTTTCGAGGACGCGGTAAACCTCGGCGGAACCCCGAAGGAAATCGCCAACCTTATTACGGGCGAACTCGCCAAGGCTCTGAACGAACGAGGCGAGACCTTAGGGATCCCCGAGCCCAACCGCGCCAAAAGCCGTGTGACATCGGCCCACATTTCCGCACTGGCCACCCTTCGCGATAACGGAGAAATAAGCTCGAAGATCGTTAAGGACATCTTCGAAGTCATGGTGGAAAGTGGAGAAATGCCCGCCGACATCATGGAGCGCAAGGGCCTTCGCATGGTCAACGATGACAGCGCGATTCGGGCTATGGTGGATCAAGTCATTGCCGAAAACCCGGCAATGGTCGAAAAAGTCCGCGCCGGGCAAACCAATGTCACCGGTTTCCTCGTCGGTCAAGTTATGAAACTGTCCAAAGGCCAAGCAAATCCACAGCTTGTCCAGTCCCTTATGCGAGCCGCTTTAGATGAATAGATTTGCGTTACTTCTGGTCCTGGCGTCGGCCACCTCTGGTGCAATGGCACAAGCCACAAACCCCGCCACGAAGCGGGTCCTGGATTCCACCGACCAAGCCCTTGCCACCCAACTGGACGTCTACTTTGACGGCGGCGATTTCCCCCGGACCATAGAGTTGCTTCGGGCCCGGTACGAACTGGCTCCGACCAATTACGAACGCGCAACCGATCTGGGATGGATGCTTGAGAACGTGGAACGGTGGGACCAAGCCATTGCGGTTTATGCCCGATTCCGGCGCGAAGCGACCTCAGACCCGAACCGCGCCCTGCCGGAAGCCGACTTCTATTTCCGCAAGCGGCTGTACCCACGCGTTCCGGCCCTGCTGGAGCCCGCCGTCGGCCAACCCGGTGTTCACCCCAACCTGTACCGGGTGCTTGCCCATGCCTATGACCGGCTCGGCCAGTTTGCCGATTCTGTGCGGGTTTGGGAGGTCTATCTGAAGATCCAGCCCGAGGATGGCGCGGCGAAGATGAACCGAGACCGAGTGAAGGCCAAGATCGCCAACCCACCGAAGTCAAAATGAGCGACCTCAACCGCACCCAGATGGCCCCGGCCCCTACGGTAGACCCGAACCGGACCGTGATGGGCACCGCGCCGACCCTGAACGCGACGCAAACCATCAAGCCGGTCCAATGCCCGGTCTGCAAGAAGTTCAACCCGGTCGGAGTGATGTTCTGTGTGGATTGCGGGCTCATTTTCGACCGAGCGCTGCCGGAAGATGCCTTCGGTGCACCCACCGTACAACTTCCGACCCTGGTGGACAGTACCGGCCGTGAACACACCCTTCGCCCCGGAGACCAAGTGATTGGACGTCAAGGCGATCTTGTAGTCGAAGATGCGCGCCTCAGCCGTCGACACGCCCGACTCAGCCTAAATGGCACGGACGTGACCGTCACGGACCTTGGGAGCACGAACGGCACCACTCTCGATGGACGAGCATTGACCCCGGAAACAGCAGAAGCCCTCGTTCCGGGCCAGACGCTCAGCCTGGGTGGGGTGGAATTCAGCTTGAGCGTGCCAGGAGCGGCAAACAAAACCGCCATGCCCGTGGCCAATAAAACCGCATCCATTTCTGCGCCAACCGTCAAGACGCCCGTCGCGCGATTGGTCGGCCTGGATGCTCCGGTGGACCTGTTCGAAGGCGAGAATACGCTCGGACGCCGATCCGAAAATCACGTCGCGATTCCCGATCCCTACGTGAGCAGTCGCCACGGGATCATCACAATCACGGGCGATTCGGTCACCTTTACCGATGTCGGTAGCACCAACGGAACGATGATCGGAGGCGAACGCCTAGCGCCGAATGAACCGTTCACGCTTGATGAAGACACCGAAGTCACGATCGGGAATATCACCTTCCGGGTGGAGAGGATTCGTTAGCTATGCAGCAAGACATCACGGCGGATTTCGCCGCCGACTCCCTACGTGCGCCGATGCCGCTTCGCTTCCGCGTGAGTACCCGGATTGGGGCGAAAACCGACCTCGGCCGAGTGCGCGAAAACAACGAAGACAAGTTCGAGTACTACATCCCGTCGGACGACGACACGCTGGCCCGCAAGGGCCATGTGTACGTGGTCTGCGACGGAATGGGCGGGCACAATGCGGGCCAGATCGCAAGCGAACTCGCAATCAAGACATTTCTGGACACGTACCTGAACCACCCCGCCGACGACCCCGCCATTGCCGCTCAGGCCGCCGCTGAGGCTGCAAACCGCTACGTGCACGAAGTTGGGATCGCGATTCCGAGTCGGCGCGGCATGGGAACCACGCTCACCGCCTTGATTCTGTGGCAAGACCAAGCGATCTGGGCGCAGGTGGGTGATTCGCGCGGTTACCGAATTCGAGCGGGGGAGCTCACGCAACGCACTCCCGAGCACACGTGGATTGAAGAATCCGTGGCGGCGGGAATGTTGACTCGTGAACAGGCCGAAGCCCACCCTTATCGCCACGTCATCACGCGGGCGATCGGAACCGAGGCCACGGTTCCCGTGGATACAGTAGCGGAGCAACTTGAAGCCGGAGATGTATACGTCTTGTGCAGCGATGGCCTTACGAACCACGTTTCCGACCCTCAACTGCTCGCCACCGCCACCGAGTTCGGCCCAAGCGAAGCCGCGTGGAAGCTAGTGGGTCAGGCCCTGTTGGGCGGAGGTAGCGACAACTGCACCGTGGTGGTTATTCACGTAGATTCGCTCGAACCTAACGCGCCCGCCACGGCGCCATAAGCTCCGTGCTGTTCTTCACCCGGTGTTGAACAAACGACTGCGGAGCTTTAAGCGTGGTCAGGGAGCCGTCGGCGAGGATGGCGAAGATGATCGTTCCGTGCCGGGTTTTGCCCGAGTCGCTATACTGCCCGTTGCTCACGTCCTTGAATGCCAGCCGGGTCACCCGGGTCGCGTCGCGCAGAACTTCTGGTTCGGCCGAATCTCCACTATCGAACCCGATTACAAAGCCGTTATCGGGAACCGGAGTACCGTTATCCCCCATGAGCGGCTTAGGGTTATAACTCCCGCCTGCCCCCGCGTTCGCGGTTTCGGCAAGCAAGATCGAGCTGGACGGATCGGAGAGGTTTGCAAGGGCGGCCATTCCAAGCGGAACGTACATGCCGTACGTGCTGAGAATCCCGGATTGGGATTGGGCATGTTCGTGCGGACCCGCCGCCGGACATTTCATCACATCGGCTGACTTGGAATACTTGATCACCGTGACCGGCCAACCGATTGCGCGACCATCGGGGTCTTGGACAGCCGTTCCGGTGCCGGGCACCGTTTGGTACACAGGCGGAAGGTACCCATCATGGTCAATCGCATATTGTTGGAGCGACTGCGCGAGCGAACCGAGTCGGGCTTTGCAATCCGTCTTGAACTTCTCATCTTTCAGCTGACGAAGCAGAGGCTGAACCGCGATGATGACGGCGGCGGCAACGCCGACAAGAAGCAGTACGAATTTTGGCGAAGCCATGTCTGACTTCGGACGCTTACTCCCTTCGGGTTCGTCCGCGTCGTAGGTGGCAAACAGCACCATAGCTACTGGTTCATCCCGTAGCCGGCAGACCGGAACTTAAAGTCCTGGAGAACCGCTTGCAACTGCCCGCGATCGAGTTCGAGCATCGTAGTTCCCCGTTGCTCCCGCACGGGGATCATGCCCATTTTGATGTTGTCGGGCCCAACCGAACGGGCAAACAACGCTAGCGAAGCGATTTCTTCGTTCGTCAGCCCACCGCCGAGCGCTTTTTGAACTTCGTTTGCCACGTGCGGAAGCCGCATCGGGTTGGCGAGCATCCCATCCTTAAACGCGAGCAAAAAGTCTTTTTGGCGGGATTGCCGCACGAAGTCGCTGTCGAGCTTTCGGATTCGAACAAAACCCATGGCTTGTTCGCCGTCAAGCTTCTGGCGACCAGGCTTAATGTCTATGTACAGGTCGCCCCAGGTGTCGGTGTATTTGAGGTGTTTGTCAACATACACTTCGACGCCACCAATAAGGTCCACCATGCGCTTAAAAGCATCGTAATCCAGCACCGCCACGCGGTCAATTGGCACCCCCATCACGGTCTCAACCGCGTGCTTTGAGAGCTCGGGTCCACCTTTATCGTGATACGAGTTGATCTTGCTCAGACCATATCCGTCAATCCGAACGCCCAGGTCTCGCGGAATCGAAAGCGCGGTGATAAGATTATTTTTAAAATCGAGCCGGGCGACCAACATCATGTCGCTACGGGCATTTTTTTTCAAAATTTGTTTTGTGCGTGGGTCTCTGGTCTCATCACAACCCAGCAGGAGAATGTTGACCGAATCTTGCTGAAACACTTCGCGAGGAGGAGTGTTGCGGAGCGTTTGGTTCACCAAACCACGGAATAAGTCGCTTTGTCCGAGCCATCCCCAGGCGACGCCGATACCCATCAGCAGTGATGCCCATATGACCCATCCAACCCAAACCGCAACCCTTTTCACAACTTTAATCGGCGCCTTTCAGAGTACCCAACAGCTACAAACACGAGGTGGGTCCCGATAATTCCAGACCCAATGGAATCCTTGCCGTTTTTTTCCCGTTATCATAGGTGTGAGACCGGAAAAGTGATGAGAAGTCCGCGCCGCGCCTTTACGCTCATCGAATTGCTGGTGGTCATCGCCATCATTGCAATCCTTGCCGCGCTCATCTTTCCCGCTCTCGCACGTGCTCGCGCCTCGGCAAACAAAACCGCCTGTATTTCTAACCTACGCCAGATCGGCATGGGCATCACCATGTATATGGCCGACCACGACGATATCTTTCCCTACGCAGTGGACCCCGTGGACAAGGCCCAGCCGTCGATTTGGGACGACTTCCCGGAGTTCCGCGCGTTGATTCCGGAAATGCCAACGCTTATGGACGCCACCAAACCCTATACAAATTCGGGCGAAGTTTGGCGATGCCCATCCGATACGGGTTCCGAAGTGGTGGACAACCACCCGGATCTGGACTTTCTCACGTCGCCCAGCATGTTTAGGGTGTACAAATCAAGCTACTTTTACCGCACCGAGATCGCGTTTCGGCAATTGTCTTCAACTTCGTTTGAACTCCCCGCCAACGTGAACGTGGTGTTTGACGCCGCCGGTCACTGGCATGGCAGCCGGTCAAAAATCACGCGCAATGAATCGTTCGATTCCTACTTTGAGAAGCTCCAGGCGTTTCGTTACAACTGCCTCTTTGGCGACATGCATGCGAAGTCTCTTCACTACACCCAACTGCAGCAAGCTTGGGATGTCCCGCTGCAATGACCCTTCGACCGGAAGCCGCGTGGATTGATGGCCGCTGGGAACGCGGCCTTGTGTTTGATTGGGAAGGCGGTCGAATCACTTCGATCCGGGCGAGTTCCAAACCGCCCGAACCGTATTGGTTGAGCCCTGCGTTTGTGAACGCACACTCCCATCTGGAGTACCGCCACATGCAAGGCGAATTCGAGGACCAGGTGGGTTATTGGGACTGGATTCGGGCGATAACTGAACGCAAACGTCAGGACATTCCTGCCGAGGTTGAAGAGGCATGCCTGCTTGCCGCGAGAGAGAATTTCGCGGCCGGAGTCGGCTTGATCGGCGAACACTCGGACCGCCCGGGGGCAATTCCAGCCTTGGGCCAAGTGGGCGTCCAGGCCCTGGGGTTTGTTGAGATCTTAACGTTCGCAGCGAGTGACCCCCAAGAGTTTTCGGCGGCGAAACAAGCTGAAAGCCCCGACCTTTTGCCTGCACCACACGCTCCGCATACCGTCCACGAGGAAGTGCTTCGCTCGTTTGTTTCTCCGGCCAGGTACAGCATGCACGTGGCCGAGACGGACCTGGAAAATGCCTTCTTTTCTGCCGGAGAAGGTCCGATTGCGGACTTATATGCGCGGTTCGAAATCAGGCGCCGGATTCCCGGTCAGCGCGTGGTTCCCTATCTCATTGACTTGGGCTTGGCACACCCCGGTGCGCAATGGGTTCATGTGTGCGCGGTCACTCCAGATGAAATTGATCAGATGGCCGCACACGGCGTTTCCGTGGCGCACTGTCCGCGTTCCAACGTCCGCCTAGATTGCCCCCCATGCCCGGTGCGCGAACTTCGAGAAGCCGGGATTTTGGTTGGGATCGGGATGGATTCGGCCGCCAGCAGCGGTCCGATTGACATGTTCGCCGAGATGCGCGCGGTCCGAACTGTCTCCAAGGATCGAGGCAATCCGCTAAGCGAAGACGAAATCTGGCAAATGGCAACCGAAGAAGGCGCCCGAACCCTCGGCACATACAACTGGAAAATTGAGCAAAATTCGGAAGTGCCGCTTATAACGTTCTGTCCCGATTCAACTGACCCGTTGACCGCCACTGGCGTGCGGCGAGTGACCGAATGACGGACCTCCAGAACGAGTGCTACCGAGTGGTCGAAGCAATCCCGGTCGGCAAAGTCATGACCTACGGCGCGGTCGGTCGCGCTATGAACCCACCCGCAACTCCCCGTGCGGTCGGGCGGCTCATGAGGTTCGCCCCGCCGGAAATTCCCTGGTGGCGCGTGGTCGGAGCGGGTGGTTTGTTACCCATTGCCAAAATAGACCCAGCGGCCGCGCAGGAACAACGCTCGAGACTAGAGGAAGAACGCGTGACGTTCGGCCCAAGCGGCACGATACTTGAATCGCACTTTTTCGTATACTGAAAACCTCTTAGTCTTAGGATTTGAAATTTTTGGTCCATGAAGAAAGCTTTCACGCTCATCGAACTGCTGGTGGTCATTGCCATCATTGCCATACTCGCCGCGATTCTCTTCCCGGTTCTTAACCAGGCGCGGGTTTCGGCGAAGCAAACCAAGTCGCTCTCGCAGATGCGCCAACTCGCGGCCTCGGTGATGATGTATGCCAGTGACCACGACGACAACATGGTGCCTGCCAGCAACCGCGCATTCCCAGCCGCCGGAGACCCGATTGTCTGGACTCAGGGCCTCCAACCGTACATCAAGAACGGCGACATCCTCATTGCACCGGATTCCGGCGGTGGCGCGACCACAAACTGGGCCACACGACGCCACCAGAGTGTGGGTTACAGCGATGCGACAGGCTTTGACGGCGATCCCGCCTTTGCCGCCACTCCTGGCTCGGCCCCTCCCGGAACCGAAGGGTTCGGCTCCGTGGCGAACTTCAGCGATGCAGAGGAATCGGCCCGCGTTGGCCTATTCGCTGTAACCGCGAATGCCCCCCTCGGAAACACGTCAACCAAACACCGGGGCTATGTGTTTAACCCGTACAACGGCCAGAACTCGCCCGACGGTGATTACAAGAAGGGTCTTCCCATGATCTCGGACCGCGATCTCGTTACCAAGACGGGCGACGTAAACTACCCGAACTCCCCGAGCCTCAGCCCCGGCGCCTTGAAACCGATCTACGCGCGGTATTCCGCCGATGGCAAGAACAATGGCCGAACCCCGGTTGTGTTTGCGGATGGACACACCAAGGTTTACAGCGCCCGGCAACTAAATTCGTTCGGAACCGTTATCTGGCGATTCCGATAACTGCTGAGTAAAGCCACAGCGGGCTCAGGCTTTCGGCGTGGGCCCGCTTTTCTTTGCCTGGTCGCGGTGGAACTTCGCCCGCCGAAGCATGGGGTTCACCGTGATGTAAACACCCGTGATCGCAAGCGTCGCCAAAATCACAGCCACCACAGGTAGCCAAAACTTGTTCAGGAGTTCGGAAAAGAACTGGAAGTCGTGCAGGTGCTCGATAATTTGGTCGTTTCGTATGGCCACCGAGAGGACTTCGCCCGTTTTACCGTCCACTTGCACTTCGTGGTAGCCCTTCTTGCTGAGTACCTTGAAAATGTTGGATTTCGGGCGGTAGTCCACCCGGTCAATATCCTTCTTTTCTTTAAGTTCCGGGATCCCCACGGAGAACGCGGCGGAAACCGCCTGGGAGACGGGAATGACTTCCTCGAAAGAACTCACTTCGGCGGCTTTTGCTTCGGGCGGGCGGATGAACCCCCAATAGGATTTGGTAGCCAGAAAGAACCCGGTGATCGCGATGAGCAACAAGAACAGGGAGGCGATCAGCCCTCCCCACTTGTGGGCCGTCCGCAAGAACCGAAACATTGATTCTATATACTCAGTTGCAAGAAAAAAAGTGCCGACACCCGGGAATTGAGCGTCGGCACTTTCTCTGACACGCTAACTGGAATTAGCGGGCGCGGCGGCGGCGAATGAGTGCCAGTGCACCCACTGCGAGCGCGGTCATGGATGCCGGTTCCGGAACAACTTCTACGTTGTCCACCAACATGAAGTTCAAGCGATTCGTGTCCGAAGTCGACCCTCCGTTCGTGTCGAAATACGTGAACAGAATGTTGTCTCCACTCAAGGTCGTAGTCGTCAGGTCAACCGTTGCAATCCGCAGGCCATCAATGGACCAGCTAAGGTTATTCCCCAGCCGCTCCACTTCGAACGCGCGCCACTTGAATCCAATGCTTCCGGCCAGCGTACTGCCGGTTTGACTCGGGAAGAGCGCGGCTTGAGACGCCGGAAGGTTGGTGCTCGTGAATCCGGCATAGTACGGGTGGCTGTGGTTTCGGTTTCCGGCTCCAGCCGCCGCAAACACCGCATTGCCATCTCCATAGCCAGTGGCGGCTGCCGAGCTATAAGCACGGTAGTCAACGGCCGAATTGCCGTCTAGAGTGGAAGCAAAGAAAACGCTCGACTGTGCGCTTGCCGCCCACTGAGCCGTGGTGCCGTTGGTGCCGAAGCCCATTCCACCGGCTTGAGTCGAACCCGATCCGCCGACCGGTCCCGGACCAACAAAGTTCATCCAGACATCCGCCTTCAGTTTGAAATCCGTGTTTACAGAGAGACCCGTCGGCGAGACGCTGAGGCCGCTGAAAATGCCGCCCGTCACGTTTGCTTCGAGGCGCATGCCGCGCGTCGTTCCGCCCGAGTTGGGGGCAGATTCTATTCCGTAAGTGCTGTAATCGAAAAAGAAGTCAGCAAAGCTTCCGCCCGGATTCGGACCCTTGTTCACGTTCCAGTTGGCCGTGGTATCCGTATCAAAGTTATTGCTGTAAATGGAGGCCGTTGCGCTGGCGGCAAGCGATGCCACCAGGGCCAGCCCAAGTACGTGTTTCATTTCGTAAAATTCCTCTCAAGTGCGCGAAAACATTCTTATCCGCCCACCCGCAATGGGGCAGGAAGTACGCCACCTCTATTCTATCGGAACTCGACCTCAAAAACCGGACGGAAATACCAGTTTTTGCGACTTTCTAACTCAAATAGAACATCATGACTGAGTGCGAGGCCGCGCCCCCGAGCACAAAGAGGTGCCAAATCTCATGGGCACCAAATCGGTTCGGCCATAAAATCGGTCGTTTTAAGCTGTAGAAGATCACTCCGACACTGTAGAAGACACCGCCCGCCAGTAGCAACGAAAGCACGACGACCGGCTGATCGAGTCGCAACGAGGGCAACAGAAAAACCGCCATCCAACCCATGGTGAGGTAGAGAGTGAGCCGCACCCATGTCGGCGGCTTGCCCACAAGGAAGTTCCACAACAATCCGAATAAGGCGAGTCCCCACTGCAGGCACAATACGTAAACACTGAGGGGAGGCGAAAGCGCGAGGAGGCAGATCGGCGTATAGGACGCCGCAATCATGACAAAGATCGCCGAGTGGTCCAGCCGCTGAAGCCAAGGCTTAACCGTTTTTGTCCAATGATAGGCCGAGCTCGAAGAAAACATGAACATCGCCCCGAGCCCGAAGACGATGAATGCGGCAATGGCTATCGGGTCGAACTTGTTTACCAGGCAAAGTGCCACCGTGCAGGCGGCCACCAGGATGGCCCCAACTAAGTGCGAGATGGCATTAAACGGTTCGCGCATGAACCGAACAAGTTTACTTCGTACGACCCTTGCAAGCACAAAAAGGCCCGGACCTTCGCGGTATCGCGGAGTTCCGGGCTGTAACTGAAGGAGATTAGCGTTTGCGTCGGCGAAGGAGAGCCGCTGCACCGAGGGCGAGGGCGGTCATCGTTGCCGGTTCCGGAACGACTTCTAACTCAAACGCTTGGATGCCATTGTTGGTGCTCATCGCGTAAAGGGTCGCGCGGTTGCCCACGATGTCGCCGAAAGCAACCGAACCAGTCGCGTTCGTGTTCGTATTAAGCGTCGCCGTGCCGGTGTTCTTGCCCGAAGCCATCAGCACTGGTGCCAACGGATTCGTCACGTCATAAACACGAACCAGCGCGGTTCCCGAGTTCGGAGTTGCGCTTGATCCCGTGTCTATCGTTGCAAGAAGAGACTTTCCGTTAACGACGGCAAAGTCCATTGCGCGCTCGTTACCCGCGAGGAGAGGAGCGCTGCCCGTAAGGGTGCCCGCCGCGCCCGCGAACGTGGTGACTCGCATGACGGAAGCACCTTGGCTTCCCCATACCGAGTTGTTGCCCGGGCCAAAGGTAATACCGAGCCGGAAGTCGCCCGCGTTCGGCGGAGTACCCGTGAATCCAACGGCGGTGCCGTTAAAGCCACCAGAGCCGTTCGATTCGAAAATCGCGTAACCGTTGTTACCCGCGATCACCGGCGAAGCGGCAAACCCAAACGCCAGCTTGGTGTTTGCGCCCGAACCCGTCACGTCAATGCTATCGCCAAGTCGTGCGCCAGCGAGAATGTTACTGCTGATGACATTCACCGGGGCGGCCGATTCATTGGCCCACTCGTAAACTTTAAACGCCGAAGTGCTCGTGTTGGTCGTCATGTTCGACACATAGATTCGACCATCAGACGAAACGCCGACGCCGTTCACGGCGAACAGCCCGCCGGTGACTCCCGTCACGTTAAGCCCGCCTGCATCTGCACCGGTAGTGCCATCCAGCAGCCGGACGTGGGTTCCTCCCGTTCGGCTAGCAAAAACCAGCTTTCCGGTTGCGCGGTTGTACGCCATGCTGCGAACGTTGTTATCGTTGGCAAGAAAACTGTTCTCACCCGGGGCAAGCCAGCCGTCACCGCCGCCAAACGTCACCATCGGGGACATCGTGACTTGGGCCGAGGCCGTTGCCGCCGCAAGTGCCACGAGGGCAAAAATTGATCCTCTCATCATCGTCATAAGTGTACGGGATGATTATCGGATGACCGCCTAGTATTTTTCCCTGAGATTCCTTTGCAAACTAAAAAAGTGCCCCCAAGAAATGGGGGCACTGGGCATTTGGACACGCGTTTAATACGTGCTGTTCTCGAAATAGTAGTCTTTCGCGTTCCCCGGAGTCACGAGGTCGCAGTCGATTTTTAGGTGCCGCGGCATGAAGCCAAGTGCCTTGTCCTTGCCCGCTTGCAACGTAATCACGGCCTGACTGATGCCATAGGCAATCATAGAGGGAGGATAGGTAACCGTCGCCGGATAGAGGGGGTCATTCTCGCCGATGCGCTTGACGATGTCCTTCATTCCACCACCGCCGACAATGAACACGTCGCCCGTACGGCCCGCTTCTTTCAGCGCTTGTTCCGCCCCGAGGGCCATGTCGTCGTCGGCTGCCCAAACTGCGTCCACATCTTTATGCTTCAGCAACATCGCCTGCATCACGCTCAGAGACTTCTCCCGGCTCCAGTTGCCCGCCTGCGATTCAAGGACTTTGATCCCCGGGTGACGCTTGAAGACCTCATTCGCTGAATCCACCCGGATCGTATTTACGGTCACGCCCGGAATTCCCTGCAGCACCAAAATATTGCCTTGGCCGTTCAGCTTTTCGACGATAAACTCGGCGGCTTTGCGGCCAAACGCCTCGTTGTCACCTTCCACAAAGATGTCGGCCACTGGCTCGAGAAATCCGCGGTCCACGTTTACAAGCAGAATTCCACGCTCTTTAATTTGCTTTGCGATCGGCGTAATTGGCCCGCTTTCGGTGGAGAGGATCACCACGGCGTCCACACCTTTCACCATCATGGTCTCAAGGTCTTTGATCTGCTTAGTCGGGTTGTCGGCGGTGGTAAACGTCCACTCGACGTTCGGGTACATCGCCATCGCTTCTTTGGCCCACCAGACCATGCCAGCGGTCCAGCCGTGGTCGGCGGCAGGAACCGATACGCCAATTCGGAACTTCGCGTTCGGATCCGTTCCGGGCGGGCGGTTACCGGTTCCGGCTCCGGCTTGCTCGGGAGTCGTGTTGGACGTGGTAGGTGTTCCGGTTGTGGTGCATCCAGTCAAAATTCCAAGGCCGAGGCACGCACCTGCAACCCATTTCAAAAATTCGCTTCGGTGAATCATGTTTCTATTTGTTCCCGCTTCCGCGCTGAATGAGAACGGCGGCGAGGATAATGAGCCCTTTCACCACCCCTTGCCAATCGTCATTGACACTGTTCAGCACGAGTAAGTTTGAGATTACTCCGATTAAGAGGACGCCGACCACGGTACTCCAGACGCGGCCAAATCCACCCGAAAGCGACGCGCCCCCGATTACCACGGCCGCAATCGCGTCTAGCTCGGCAAATAGTCCGAGCGAGACCGGTTCGGCCGAGTTGGTGCGGGCCGCCGCAAACAGAGCCGCGAGCCCGCTGAGGCCTCCGATCAACACGTAGGTCCACACCCGAACCTTCTGTGTGTTCACGGCACTAAAGTGCGCGGCGCGTTCGTTCGCGCCTACCGCCACCACGTATCGCCCGAACCGGGTTCGCGTAAGCATAATGTGCGCCAGCACCGCAAACACCACCAGGGCCAGCATCGCCCACGTAAACGCGAGCGGACGCCCGTTTGCGCCCATCACAGGAAGTGCCAGACCTTCGCTGCTTAGCGCGGGAAACTTCACCGCGCTTTGACTATAGAGGTTGCCATCGGTGGTGGCCTGCGCAAGCGAGCGGAAGGCGACCATCCCGACCAAGGTCGCGACAAACGGGGCGATCCGCCCGTATGCAATGAGGATTCCTTGGAGCGCACCTAAGGTGAGCCCAACGCCAACGCAAGTGGCCGCCGCCATCCAAATCGCGTTGGTCTCGCCGCTTGCGAGCTTCTGGTTCAGCACGCCCACACCGGTGACACCCGCCAAAGCCATAATGCTGCCGACGCTGAGGTCAATTCCACCCGAGATGATCACGAACGTCATGCCGATTGCGATCAGGCCCACGGCAACGTTTTGGTTGACTATGTTCCGCAGATTTTCTGGCCCCAAAAAGACGCCCGGTTGCGTAATGGCACCGAATAAAATGAGCGCGAAGAATGCGATCAGCACGCCCCAATCCGTCATAAACCGCCCTATCTCAAATCCCTTCTTCATCGTGCTCGCTCTCCGTGCGCGGCCAAACGCATCATGCTTTCCTCGCTGATCTGTTCGCCAACCAATTCGCCTGCTGCTTCCCCTTCGTTCACCACGACAACCCGGTCGCAGAGTCCCGCCAGCTCGGGCAGTTCGGAACTAATGACCAGGCACGCCATGCCGTCCCGAACCAATTCATCCACGATCGCGTAGATTTCGGCCTTTGCCCCCACATCTACGCCGCGGGTCGGCTCATCCAATATCAGTAAGCTGGGTCGAAGTTCGAGCCACTTCGCCAGAGCGACTTTTTGCTGGTTCCCGCCGCTGAGATTCTGGAGGGTCGTGTCCAGTCCGCCCACGCGAATGTTCATTTGCTCCTTCCACTTCTCGCCCGCGTCGGCTTCGATCTTCGGGCGGGTCCAGAACTTCCCGTAGCTCGCTAGGTTCGGAAGGGTGAGGTTTCGCAGCACGTCCAAAATCACAAGTAGCCCCGTACCCTTGCGGTCTTCGCTCAGATAGCAAATGCCTCTTTCGGCCGAATCCCGGATCGACTTCGGTGAAAACGGCTTCCCGTTTAGCCACAACTCGCCTGAACTGGAAATCTCCCCGATGATCGCCATTGCGGTTTCGGTTCTACCCGCGCCGACCAACCCGGCCAAACCAACGATTTCTCCCGGACGAACTTCGAAGCTGACATCTTTCACCCGAGGGGCAGCCGAGAGGTTCTTTACTTTGAGAATCGGTTCGGCGGTCACGCCTTCCCGCCTTGGCGGGAACATGCTTTGGAGCGGTCGTCCCACCATCAGAGCGGGCAAATCAGCGGTCTGAAATTCGGATTGGTCCAGAGTCGCGACCCATTCGCCATCCCGCATCACCGAAATCGTGTCGCAAATCTGCTTCAACTCAGCCAGCCTGTGTGAGATATACACGATCCCACGTCCTTTCTCGCGAAGTCGGCGGATGAGCGCAAACAAGTTCTCCACCTCGGGCCCGCTCAGCACAGCCGTCGGCTCGTCCATAAGAATCAACTTCGCGTCCATCGAAAGCGCCTTTGCGATCTCCACGAGTTGTTGCTCGGCCAGGGTGAGCGTGCCCACCATGCGAGTGGGCGAAAACGTGGCCCCCACCGCCGACAGATACTCGGAGGTTTTTTGGCACATCAGGACGTAATCCACCATTGGGCCACGGCGTGGTTCCCGCCCCAGAAATACGTTGTCAGCCACCGTAAGCGTCGAAACCAGGTTCAGTTCTTGGTGAATGAGCACGATGCCGCGCGCCATCGCATCCGCGATCCCGCTAAGGGCGACCTTCTCCCCGTCAATCTCAAGATGGCCGCCGGTGGGCCGGTAACCGCCGCTGAGCAAGTGCATGAGGGTGCTTTTCCCCGCCCCGTTTTCGCCGACCAATCCGTGAACCTTCCCCGGTTCGAATGTAAGCGAAAGTTCCCGGAGTGCAAGCACTCCGGGAAACTGCTTCGTGAGACCTTTCGCTTCGACGCGCATCTATTGGTCGCAGGTGCGATAGGCGTTAATCACGGCGAGCTCGCCTTCTTTGCCGGGCTTGCTGTTTCCATGTTCCATTCCAATGACGCCCGTCCAGCCCTTGGCTTTCAAATGCCGGAAGATGTTCTGGTAGTTCATCTCGCCCGTTGTCGGCTCTTTGCGGCCAGGGTTGTCTCCGGTTTGAATGTAAGCCACTTCGGAATACGACCGGTCCAGGTTCGGAATGATGTTCCCTTCCGTGATCTGCTGGTGATACATGTCAAACAGGATCTTGCAGCTCGGTGAGTTCACCGCGCGGCAGATTTGGAACGCCTGCGGAATCTTAGAAAGGAACATCCCCGGGTGGTCACGATACGGGTTGAGAGGTTCCAGCACCATCACAAGTCCGGCGGGTTCGCATACTTCGGCCATTGCGCGCAGCATTTCAACCACATTGGCGGTTTGGTATTCCCAGGCAAGCCGGAGGTCATACGGCCCCGGAACCACGGTGGTCCACTTCGCATTCACGCGCTTGGCCACGTCAATGGCTTCCTTCATGCGGGCCACCAGCATCTTGCGAGTGTCATCGCTCCCGAGCGCGTAAATCGGCTTTTGCCATTCGGCGTGCGAAACGAATACACCCATTGTCATGCCGAGGTCAGCCATGGCCTTGCCGATCTTTTCTTGCACGGCGGGTGGGTTATCCATCATGCCGTTGTCTTCCCAAGCAGTGAAGCCTTGGTCGGCGGCCCATTTGAGTTGGTCGATCGGGTCGCCTCCGGCGTGATTCCCGAACATCCCGAAGTGCGGGGCGTATTTAAGTTTGAACTTGCCCGGGTTGACTTGTGAGCTAGCGGTCGCACTCGCCACGAGGCCACCCCCAACTCCGGCGGCGAGGGTGGATTTGATCATATCTCGGCGGGTCATTGGCTTAGAGGGCCTGCGTCTTTCCGGGAACAGCCACCGGCGGAACTTCCAACTTACCGAATTCGAGTTTAGAGGGCATCAGACTCACGTCGGACTTCAGCGCGTCATCCCACGTGACTTCCTGCCCCGAGTAACCTGCCATGCGGCCCATGATTGCGGTGAGGGTGGACTTCGCCACGCTCTCGCCGTCGTTAATGGCCTTTCCGCCGCGAATACTATCAATGAGTGCCTTGTGCTCTAGCACATACGGGTTCGGGCGTTCACCCTCCCAGCGCCATGTGTTCTCACCCTTGATCCAAGTGTTGGCGTTTGAGCTTCCCTTGGTGCCGACGAGGTGCTCGGCAACTCGGCTGGATGTTCCATCAATTTGGCGGCACATACTCAGCATCTTCGCCCCGCTTTCGTATTCGTACTCGGTCGCGAAGTGGTCAAAAATGTGCCCATAAGCCGCATCGGTGCGAACTTGGCGACCAGCCAATGAAACCGCCTTTACCGGGAAACTGCGCATGGCCCAGTTGCACACGTCCAGGTTATGGATGTGCTGCTCCACGATATGGTCACCTGAAAGCCAAGTGAAGTAGAGCCAGTTGCGAAGTTGCCACTCCATGTCCGACATTTGTGGGGTGCGCGTCACCTGCCACAGCCCGCCCTGATTCCAATAGGCGTAACATGCCACGACTTCGCCCATTTGGCCGTCGTGAATGCGTTTCATTGTCTCGCGGTAGGCAAGTTCGTGGCGGCGCTGCGTACCCGCAACGATTGAAAGCTTGTTTGCTTTCGCCGTTTCAGAGGAAGCAAGCACTGACCGAACACCCGGAGCGTCGACCGCGATCGGCTTCTCCATAAACACGTGCTTTTTCGCCTTGATCGCGGCTTCCAAGTGCATGGGCCGGAACGCGGGCGGGGTCGCCAGAATCACATAGTCGCAATCCGTCGCGATGACCTGCTCGTACGCCTTCCAACCGGAAAACTGGCGGTCGCGCGGGACGTTGACCTGCTTGGGAACTCGGTCGGTCAGCGTCTTCATCGCTTCTCCAACTCGGTCGGCCCACATATCTCCCATCGCCACGATTTCAACGTCCGGATCAGCGGTGCAAGCGTCTAGGGCCGCACTGCGGCCACGCCCACCGCACCCGACGACACCCACCTTGATTTTGGAGGCCGATGCCGCAAAGACATTAGACGGAATTGCGGTGGCAAGTGCCACGGCTGCACTGCCGAGAACAAAGTCGCGCCGAGTAGGAGTACTCATTCTTTTATATTAGCAAAATTATCCGGTGGAAACTACGCGGAAACCAATAATCTCGCCGTTCGAAAGCCACCATTTGCTTTTGGGCACGTGGGCATCTGCTTCTTGCCATGCCGGGTCATACGGCTTCTTGGTATCAAACCGGATCGAAGCCGCTTTGTCGGCGAACGAACCGCCCATCACCCAACCCGTGCCGCTGGCATCCTTCACCCACTCGGTGACGTTGCCAAACATGTCATGCAGACCAAACTCGTTGGCGGGAAGCTTGCCGACGGGGTGCGCAACATCATCCGAAGTTTCCCACAGCCAAGCCGTCTTCTCGAGGTTTTTCGGAGCCGCGCCGAGATCACCCGCCCGCGCCGCGTATTCCCATTCTTCGGGCGTCGCTAACCGAAACTTCTTGCCCGTTTTACGGGAAAGCCACTTGCAGTAGTTCTCCGCCGCGTTCAGGTGCGGTCCGAGCGCGGCAAACCCCTTGTGGCCGAACCCCCGATCGGGCGCACCGTACGGTTTGCTTGGCCGGGAAGACGCCTCGGCGTTCGCCGCCTTCTCGGCGTCGCTCAGGTCCATCTTAAACGCGTACACGTCGTAGGTGTCCCACGTGACCTCAGTCTGCCCTATCCAAAACTCGGCGATCTTCACTTCTCCCGTTGCCGTCTTCAGGGTCCCAGCCGGAATCTTCACTATCTTAAAACTCGCCAGGGTTTTCGGTATCTTAACTTCCTGGACTTCCACGGGGGCCATGGCCATCACTAAACTTGCAACGGTAGCAATCATCATCAGTTCTCTGGTCTATTCGACGGGGGAAGAGTGCGACGGGTTCATGCCGAGCCCCACCCTGCATCCGTTTGAATATACCGAGCTTCACATGGGTGTCAGCGTTCGCATAAAGCTGTACGCCGAGTCCGAAAAGCAAGCCGAGCGCGCCGCCCGTGCCGCGTTTGACCGGTTCGCTGAACTTGAACAAAGCATGAGCGACTACCGCCCATCCAGCGAAATAAACCAGTTCAAGTCAGGGCAATCGGTCTCGAAGGACCTCTTCACGGTCATCGAGCACGCCCAAAAAATAAGTCGTTTGTCCCAGGGCGCGTTCGATATCACCGCCGCGCCGCTAGTCCAGCTCTGGCGCGCGACCCGCGAATCCAAGACCTTGCCATCCCCCGAAGCGTTGGCGGCGGCCAAAGCCCGCGTCGGGTACGAACACATTCGACTGGACCCAAAGACGCGCTCGGTCACCCTGGCCATCCCCAACATGAAGCTTGATCTCGGCGGGATCGCAAAGGGATACGCTGCCGACCAAGCCTTGATCGCGCTCAGGCGAAAGGGCGTCACTCGGGCCCTAGTGCACGCAGGAGGCGACATCGCGGTTTCCGGCCCTCCGCCAGGTGAAAAGGGTTGGAGCATTGCCGTTCCGTACCAGAGCATGCCCATCCAACTAAAGAACGCCGCAATCTCGACCTCGGGGGACCTTAACCAGTTTGTTGAAATTGAAGGTGTGCGTTACTCGCACATCATAGACAGTTCGACCGGGCTGGGCGTGACGAACCGAGTGGTCTGCACCGTGATCGCACCGCGCGGAATCATTTCGGATCCCGTCGCGACCGCCGTGTGCGCGATGGACGGACGCGACACCGCTGCCTTCACAAAGGCGTTCCGAGGAATTAAAATCCACGTACTCCGGCCTTAGGTCGGGCCACGCTGCGGGAAGAACGAATTCACGATCTTTGCCGGACCACCGCCACCGAACATTCCCTGTTCTTCTTCGGCCCGGATGCTTAGGTTCAAAATCACCCCGACACACGAGAGGGTCAGCCACAGCGCCGTGCCACCGTACGAAATGAACGGAAGCCAAAGGCCGACCACCGGCCCGAGACCTGTGTTCATGCTGAGATTCACGATCAGATGGAACCCAAGCATGCTAAGACAGCCAATGGTGACCATCCGCGAATACCGGTCCTGCATTTGCAGGGCAAGCTGCCATCCCCGAAAGAAGAACGCCCCGAACGCCGCCATCAGAAAGCTAATCCCGATGAAGCCGTTCTCTTCGGCCGGAACCGTGACGATGAAGTCGGTGCTCTGAACGGGCACCGAACCAGATTGTTTCCGGTCACCTTTAAGAAAGCCCTTTCCCTCAATGCCGCCCGTCCCAATCGCAACTTCGGCCTGGAACTGCTGGTAACGGTCTTGCGCGTTGCTCGCGACGAACATTTCGCGCATTCGGCGGTAGTGGTAATCGCGCAGGATTCCCGGCGTGTTGATGGAGAATATAAACAGCGCGACGGCACCGGCAATCGTGACCAAGATGTACTTCCAGGGTACGTATGCCACCACAGAAATCGAGAGCCAGGCCACGACAATCGCAATCGTCGCCCCCAAGTGAGGCTGCATAAACACCAGCAATAGACTCGGAAGCACGTGAAAAAACGACAGTACAAAGGTCGAGAGCTTGCTGATTTGGTCTTGGCGGGCGGCAAAGAACGTGGCAAGGGTCAGCACCACCAGGATCTTCGTCATCTCGCTCGGCTGGAACTGAATCGGACCGACATTCAGCCAACGCTGGGCTCCACCTTCGCTTTGGCCCTTGGCAAGTGCCCCGCCAAGCATAAGCAGGTTGAGAATGTAGAAAACCGCCGAAAGCCGGCGTAGCAGGCTCGGCGGCGTGACAAAGAACACGGCGAACGGAACGGCACCGATGGCCATCAGCATCAAATGCCGTTTGAACAGGCCGGGATCGTCACTGCGACTGACGCTGAAGATCGCCAGTGTGCCCAAGATTACGAGAAGGAGCGCACACCCGCCAAACCACAAATCCGCGCCGAGCAGGCGTCGCCAGCCGTGTTCCTTGCGTTTCAGGCCAAATTCGCTAACCGTCATGGTGCGGGTTCTCGGGTCGAAGTCTCGTCAAACACCCGCTTAACGAGCCCCTTGCCTTTGACAAACCAAAACTGGAGCTTGCGCGGTTTCGCGGCCCGGGTCCCTTCCATGATTTTGAGATTCACCGTCACCCGGAAAGCGTCATACGGGCCTCCAAGCACGTTGATCCGCTCTTCTTGCACGGCGACCGTGGCTTCGGCCGGACGGCGAACATTGTCGCCCGTCAGCATCTTATCGCCCGACATCAATACCACCTCGCCCTTCCAGTTCCAGGTTTGACCTTGCGAGATAGCGCTCTGTACCAGAACTACGGGCGGGTCAAAGCCTTCGCTTACGGCGGCGCGGAGCTTATACCGGTCTGGATATAACTCGTAAATCTCGGTGTCAATGGTCTCGCCGTGCGCTTTCCAGAAGTAAACCGTCTGCGGCGGGTTCTTAGCCGTTTCGAGGTCAACCGGAATCGCATGGCCCGATAAAATCAGCTGCGATTTGCCGGGGGCAATTTCCGGCTTGAGTTCGGATAGGGCGAGACCCGTGTACTCGGGCGGCTGGTTGCAGCCGGTCAGAAAAAACCCTAAAACAACCGGAACCACCACCCGAAAAATCACTTCGGACCGCCTGGTAGTTCAAATTTTGTAAGCGTGCGCTTCCTTGAGAACTTCATCGCGCCTGTATCCGCCGTCATCTCGCTTTCAAACAAGCCAATGCCTTCTACATAGGTGGACTTCGTCACGCTTCGCACTTTTTCGCCGCTCGGGCTGGTGAGTTCAGCATCAATCTGCACGACGTAGCTCGGCAGAGTTTTGCCGAAAGCTTCGACGGGCTTTCCGGGTTCACTCGTGCCCGTTTGCTTGGTGGCGAAATCTCCCGAAGGCAGCGGAAGCGTGCCCTCGTAAGTCCATGTTTCCTTCTTGCCGGAAACAACGAGCACCGGAAGGGGTTTGGCGAACGGGCGGGCTTCGATGTAAGCCGCATTGTAAACCGTGTTGCCTTGAATGTAAAAATACGCCCGCTCAGATGGCTGATTCGGCAGGGTTATGAGAATATACGCCGCCGACTTTCCGCCCACCGTTATCGGGGGCATGGCCACTTCCTTCACCGTCTCCGGAATTCCCGCCGTGACCTCGTTCCAAATCCATGTGGTGCCCGGCGCAAGCGGAAAGAACGCGCTTGCGCTCGGGGTCTGAAGGCTGGCGAGAACGGTGAGGGCAAGAATCATCAGGGCGCTTTGTTCAACACCATATCAAACGAAACATCTTGTCCATTTGACTTCGTGTCGAGTTGCATGCGAATCAGGCCTACGTCTTTGGCATAGAACGCATTGACCTTCAGCGGGTTTACCGCACCATTGATGGAAATGGTTCCGCTGGCGGTAATTTCGCGGCAGGTAAACGTTCCGCCCGGCACCTTGACCGACTTATCGCCGACGACTTTGTAGGTGGCCTTGTTCTTCATCTGCACGCCGTTAACCTCGATCTCGGAAGTATCTGACCACGTTGTGCCCACGCTCAAATCGGCTGGAAGCTCAAGCGTTGCTGTGGAAAGATCCACGTTTGCCATCTTCACCACGTATACGCCGTCTTTGCGAACCTCCACCGAATCGTTGCCAAGCTGAGCAAGCCCGGTGCGTTGACGTTCAATTTTCAACTTGCCGTCTTTCACTTCCGTGCGGGTGACTTTCAGCTCGCCGAAGTTGTCGGGCATCCCCTTCTGCGAAACCTTGTATGAGAGGACTTTATTCGCGTTTAGCCCGGAATAGCGGAGTCCATCATGGTTAAGTTCGCTGGGAAGGATCGTGACCGTTTCGGCGTCCGGAGTCGGGGCGACTTCGGCGTTACTTCCCGTCTCGGTGCTATTCGCGGGTTCCGGAACGGGGGCGTTGTTCGCCGGTTCCGGTGCTGGCGCGTTGTTTGCGTTCGCAGGCGATTCGGCTTGATTGGCGCACCCAACCAAAGTCACCAACGCGATTACCCAGGCAAGGCTAGTTTTCATTTGTCTTCGATTCTTCGGTCTTGGCGGGGCTTGCTGTGTCGGAAAGACGATAGCTCTTCAGACGCATAATTTGGATCGCGCTTCCGTTCTTTGCCACCACTTCTTGGCGATAGCGAACAATACCAATTCCGGGCGCGTACCACGTGGTCGAAGCGGCTTGACCGTCTCGCCAGCGCAAAAGGGTGTCCACGCCGTAAGCCTGAACCCGGCCCATCATCGTGTCTACGTAGGTCATTTTGTTGACCTTGCTTCGCGAGATTCCTTCGCCCACCGAGCCGTCGGGCAAGAACCCTTGACCCGCCCATTCGAACTCGCCGCCTGCCTTCAAGGGAATCCGGAATGCCGGTTGGTAGGGGTTGTAGGGCACCGACGGCATTCCGACCGAAAGCTGGAACAAGCCGCTCTTGGTGCGGAGCCACATTTGCCGCTCGCTGATTTGATCGTCCATTACGGCTTCGATCGTGGCTTTGGTCATGGTGCCAATTTTCGTAACGTTGGTGCAACGCAATGTGAGACTGCTGGTGGTTTTGGTCCGTGCCGGCTCATCTTTCTTACGCTGATCAATCTCGACCTCATAGTCCCACTGGTTGCCGACCGCAAACGGGAAGAGCACATCTTCGGCCCCGGGAGTGCCTTCTTTGAACTCAACGGTTTTGAGTTCTTCGGGCTCCTTGGCCTTGTAACCATCGGTTTTACCGCCCCCTTGGTTGCAGCCCGAAAGAACTCCGGCTGCGACCACGCAAGCCCCAATTAATGCAAATGTCCTCATCACTAGTTTCTCCTTAACGTTTCGATCAATTCTGCTGTTTGCCGTGCGAGTGACTCATCCGTGAGGTTGCGAATCGCAAGCTCATGGGTGAACACGTCCCCTTCGATGCGTGGGGCGGCCACGGCAACCCCATTACTGACAAGCAAAAGCTGGTAGCCACTTTGTGCACGACTATACTTCCAAAGCCGCATACGGCCTTCTTCCGTCACTCCCAACTGAAGCGCATATTTCACCGTCCCCGAATTATCCGATTCCGATTCCACGCGTGCGCCCGTCAAGTGGTCGCTCGTCAGAATCGTCTCCGTGTTGTGCAAAACCCGCTCGGGTTTTTCGGCGAGACTTGCGAGGCGTTCGTCAGTGAAACGCGACAGGATTGACTCCGCCACGTTTTCCTGCAAGTTCTTCTCGCGCATCACGTTGGCTTGCCGCAAGTATTCTGCCAAAAGCGACTCATCCGAGACTTTTGCGTCGTCTTCGAGACTCTTGAGCACGGCTTGGGGAAACTGCGGGCGGTAGCTTTCGAGAACGTGCGCATTCACCGTAGTTTCTTTGCCGGCGATCTTAAACTTGATCGGCACCTCGATGTCCAGCACAATCCCGAATTCCATCGCGTCACGGTCAATTTGGTCCAGAGGCTCTCCCGAGAGCGAAACGTTCAGTTGCCGTTCTAACTTCTTTTTTTGGGCGGCATCGCCAGAGACGGCCTGGGTAACCATTTCTTTTGTCCAAACGTGCCTCACCGGCGGAAGATCATTCTCATCCAAATTGTTGAGGCGCATGACGAAGTTGCTTAGTCCCTCCGCGTCGCCTTTCATCCCGGTCACCATATCTCGAATTGGAATGATGTTTTGCTGCGACTTCTCATCGGGCGAGTCGGCGTCACGCTTGTCCGGCGCGCCGAATCTTGCGGAACCCTGCACCAGCCTGGCGACCGAATTCGACACGACAATGCGGTATCCCGATTCGGGGCTGACTGCGATAAGTGAAACCTCGGTGGGCGTTACCGGCCTAAATTCAAACTGCTGCAGCTGATACGCCGACCAACCCTGATACGCGCCCCAGCCAAGCAGCCCCACAGCGGCTACTTTAGCGGTAGAAATATAGGCGGGGCGGATTCTCATAGATGGTGCGGATCAAAACCCACTCACCAAGACCTCGAATCGGTTCGTCGAAGTTCCCGGCGAGGCCATTTTACCAAACCTCCCCGCTATTCCTTCGGGTTGAAGTTCATATAGAGCCGCCCCGCAATAACGGCGCAGACAAACGCGGCCACCGCAAAAATCATGCTTGGAAGTAGCGAGGCGGCCAGCGGATTCCACTTGAGGGCCACCATCGGCACGATGTAGAGCGTCACCGGAATTGCCATCCCCGCCGCGAACAAGAACAGTTGGACAAGCGACCGGAATGCGGCCTGGGCCGGGTCCTCGATGTCCGGGAAGAACATGACGATCAGACACACCAAGCTGACGGCAAACAGTGAGGCCGTAGCCGTAAAGATCAACCCGCCCGTGACCGCCAAGAACTCATACGGATAGGTAGCCAGTATCATCAGAAACGTAACGATCACCGGAAGCAGGGTGGGAATTGCCTTGCTCAGAATTTCTGCCCACGCGATGCTGGAGGAACTAAAGGGCAAGGGCTTCAAAACATCGGTCCGTTTTAAGAACTCGTTAAACGCGCCTTGCGCGGCACCAAACGCCGTGAAAATGAGGATCACGTGCGCAACGCCCCACGGCATGTAGAAGATGCGCTCTTGCGCCCGTGAAGACACCGGGCTTCCGGACGTGAGCTGAATAATGGTCGGCAAGGCGAGCAGCAACCCCACGACAAACACGGGCAAGATCGTGTTGAGGGTGAGCCCGGCGCGAATTTGGAGGGTCAGGTCTTTCCAAACAAGGCCCATAAGGCCCCGCGGCTTCCACCGCTTGACCCACTGAAAGGACTTTGCCCGGAACTTTCCACGCTTGGCGCGAGCAGCCATTGCGGCATAGGTGTGGCCCTTCTTGCTGGTCTCCATGAGTTCGGACATCGTGGTGGCCCGAATCGCGCCGATCTCGTACAGCCACTTTGACTGGCGTAGTGCATACGCGACTCCAAGCCAAATAAATCCCACGAGACCGGCAATCCCGATTCCAAAATTTCGCAGCCCTCCCTGAATGGGAGACATGGCAACCAGCGTGGCAAGTTCGGCCGGGAACAGCACCGTCCGCAGCCAGACCGGCGACATAAGTGCCACAAACGACTCGACTCCAAATGTGCGGTAAAGGCCAAAAGCCACATACACAACGCCGCCCAACCCAAAAAGCGCGATGGACCACCCCACAATCCGCCGTTGGACGTCCACGTTGGCCTCTTGCCGATTGAAAAAGAGGCTGGTTCCGTAGCCGAACGCCACAAACGCAAGGGCAACGAGCAGATACGCCAAGAACCCGAGCCGCGTCACTAACCCAACGCTCTCGAATCCGGCCGTCCCGGTTAAGCTTTTTGGGTCAAACCCGTTGCCTATCGAAATCGCATAGAAGAACAGCGGCAACAGCATCGAGGCGAGGCTGTCTTTGAGAATCCGGGTGAGAAGCACAAGCTTTGGGCTGACGGGCGTCGGAAACAGCACGTCCACGTCCGCAGGCTTAAATGAGCCCCGGTAGGACAATAGCGAGATCACGGAAAAATAGATCACCGTCGCCATTCCCGCAAATACGACCGCGTTCATGAATGCCTCGGGATGTTTGGAAATCTCCGATGGCAAACCCTTTAGTGCTTCTTCCGAAACCCGGTTGAGGCCGCGTTCACTTTGATTTGCCGTGCGCCCCAAAAACATGTTTCGGAACGGGCCAACGGCCATGTAGAAGGCGAAGAACAGCAGCCCGACGAGGCGACGTGGGTCCCGGATGGCCCGCTTGACGCCGTTAACCGTTTGCCGCACGAATAAGAACACGAGCGGCCGAAGATTCCACCCGGATTGGGTCATACCGGGGTCTCGTTCGTGAGGTCAAGGAAGAGGTCTTCGAGATTTTCGTGCTTGGTCTGCGAAGTTGCGCGTAGTTCTTCCACCGTCCCTTGGAAGATCACGGTTCCGCGCTTGAAAATCACCACGCGGTCGCAGAGCTTCTCGGCCGTATCCAGCAGGTGCGTGGAAATGAGCACGCACCCGCCTCGGTTTCGAATGTCGCGCAGCTCTTGTTTGAACGCCGCGGCTCCGGCCGGGTCAATTCCGATCAGGGGTTCATCGAAGAGGAATACGTTCGCCTCGTGGATCAGCGCACACGCCACACTCAGTTTTTGCTTCATGCCCTTGCTGAGCGTTGCCACGAGTTCGTCTTTCTTGTCCTTCAGGCTATAGCGTTCAAGAAGCATGTCACCGTCGCGCTCATATTGCGGCAGGGTGTTGAAACACATCGCCACAAACCGCATATGTTCTTCCACGGTGAGCAGGTCATACAGCGCAGGCACTTCCGGAACAAACGCCAGCCGCTGTTTGGCAAGCGTATCGTGCGAGACTAAGTCATAACCGTTGATCAGGACTTGCCCGGCGGTGGGTCGAAGTATGCCGGCAATGCACCGAATCGCGGTGGTTTTTCCCGCGCCGTTTGGCCCCAAAATTCCGACGATTTCCCCTGGCCGAACTTCGAAAGAGACCTGATTCACGGCGCGAATCCAGTCTTTTCCGCCGCGATAGTCCTTCACGAGTTCGAGCACCTGAAGCATAGGGTCTAAGTATTCCCGCTGCCGCATCGTAACTGCCGGGCCCGCATGAGGCTTGCTTTGGGGTAGTTTTAGCGAAATGTCGAGTGTAGCGGAGACAACGTTATCCATCCAACGCGAAGTCGCCAAGGCGGTCGTGGGTCAAGAAAAGGTCGTCGATCAAGCCTTGGTGGCCCTTCTCGCCAATGGACACGTCCTGCTGGAAGGCGTTCCCGGCATTGCGAAAACGCTCTTGGTGAGAACCCTAGCGCGGTCACTCTCGCTCACGTTTAAGCGGGTGCAGTTCACGCCGGACCTCATGCCGAGCGACATCATCGGCACGAACATTTTCGACCCCAAAGCCGTCGAATTCACCCTGCGACGGGGTCCGATCTTCACCCAAATCCTTCTCGCAGACGAAATCAACCGCACGCCGCCAAAAACCCAGTCGGCGTTGCTGGAAGCCATGGAAGAACGCCAAACCACGATTGACGGCGAGACCTATCCGCTGCCCGATCCATTCATCGTGTTTGCGACCCAAAACCCGATCGAGTTTGAAGGCACCTACCCCCTCCCCGAAGCCCAACAAGACCGCTTCCTTATGAAGGTTTTGGTGGAATACCCCGGCGCGGAAACCGAGATGCAGGTCTATCGAAATTTCCACCGTGGGTTCCGCGCCCAGCAGTTAGAAAATTCGGACGTGCAGCCCGTGGTAGACCACGCTGGCCTCGTTGCGATGCGCAACGAAGTGAATGCCGTGCGAATTGATGAGCCCATCCTCAACTACATCTACTCGATCGTCGCGAAGTCGCGCGAGAGCTTTGAGATCCAGTTCGGAGCATCCCCTCGGGCAGGCCTCGCCATGATCGCGTGTTCAAAAGCCCTCGCGGCCATGAGAGCCCGCAACTTCGTCACTCCCGACGATGTGAAAGAACTCTCGGTGGCGATTCTCCGACACCGGGTGGCGCTTCGAGCGGATATTGACACTCAAGGTATCTCGGTGGATGAAGTGCTCACCGATTTGGTGAACTCGATTCCCGTTCCGCGATGAGAATCGCGATTCTCACCCGCGACGCGCGCGGGGAGTTCGGCCTGCTTGCGCGCGCCCTTGCAGGGGTGCTCGTTCGCAACAACCACGAGGTCGTTCTGGAGCTCGCGTCGGAGTGGATTCCCGCGAAGTACGGCGGCGAGGTTGACCGTCAAGTCACGATGCGGGTCGGGTGCTTCGCGGGATTTGACCACGTGTTCGCACTTGGGTACCGGGTGGCTCTCGGGTGCGGGCAGGCATTCGCAGATGGCAAAACGCCGTGGTCTTCCGTGGTGCTTTCTGAACTTCCGCCGGACCCACCCGAACTTGCCCGGCTCATGAGCTCAGTTCGGCAGATCTATTCTCCCACAGCCGTCATCAAAGAAGGCCTTCGCCGGAAGGGACTTCGGCAAGCCTTCACGCTCGCACCGCCCACGCTCCGAAGCGAACTTTCCAGCACCGAAGCCCGCCAACTCCTTGGCCTAGAACCGGACATCCCTCTGGCGGTTTCTTTTGGGCAGACGCCGTCGGACGAAGACCGCAAAGCCCTGGAATACCGACTTCCCGAGGCACAGTGGCTCGAAGCCGATGTTCTGGCTCCGCACGACCCACTCCACATCATTTCTGCCGCCGATCTTGTGATTCTTGGTCCGAAAGTAGGTGACTTCTCGTATGTCGGGCTTTGCGCACTGGCGGCCGGAGTGCCGCTGCTTGCGCCCCATGGTCACTGCGCCGATGCCCTCATCGAACCCCGCATGACCGGCCAGACGTATGGCCCGAACGACTCGGTTGGAGATTTGGTTGCCGGACTGCTGCAACTCGATCTTTTGCGGGAATCTATGCGTGGTTCCGCCCGCCTGAAAGTGGAATCCGAGTACGACCCGGACGATTTTCTCCGGCATTTTGACGCTAATTTCCCGGCAAACTAGGAGTTCGGGCCCTTTTTACACCATCTGCCCTTCATTACCGTCCATAATCATTGAGGCGTGTCACTACGGAAGGTGGTAACTTTGGAACCGGCAAGGATGCCGGCCGCCTTTCTAGATTCCGCTTTTCCCGCTTCGTAAACCCTCTTAAAACAAATCGCGCGGCCGAGCTCCATTTGCTCAGTCGCGCGATTTTTCGTTTTGGAGTTATCTAGTTACGGAACGCAGGTCATCCGCGTAATCACATCGCCGCGCCGCAACCGTGTAACGATGTGCGTGCCCGCATCCACTTGACCGAAGACCACATAATCCCCGTCCAAGCTCGACAACCGGTTGAGACAGATGTACCATTGCGACCCGCCCGAATCTCGGCTGGCGGCGCGCGCCATGCCCAAAGAGAACTCGTTGTGAACCAGATCGTTGGCTTCGAAGTCGATCGTGTATCCCGGACCGCCCGTGCCGATTTGCGGGTCATCTAGCGGAAGCGTCTTGGTAAGCGGGTCGCCGCCCTGAATGACAAAGCTCGGCTCGTAGCGGTGGAAGATGATTCCGTCGTAGAACTCGGCATTGGTGAGGCTGACAAGGTTCTTCACGTGGTTCGGAGCCTTATCGGGCCGTAGCTTCAAGAAGAAAAAGCCCTTTGACGTGTCCACCCGAATACGGAGATCGGTCACTACACGCACCGTTACCGTAACGGTTTGGGTCGGGTCCGCGTTTGCTGTGCCGCGCACGGTGTAGAAGCCGGGCGTAGTTCCCGCGGTGTAAAGTCCGTTTGCGTCTACCGTGCCGCCCACAGCCCCTTCGAGCACTTCCCACGTCATGCTCCGGTTCGTGGTTCCGGTCACATTGACTCGGAGAGGAATCGTGCTCTCCACGATCGCGCGGTAATCGGTTTGCTTGTTCAGATATTGAAGGCGCACGCCCGGGAGCACTGTGACGAAGGTCTTTGCAATGCGGGTCGAGTCGGCGTCAGCAACCGCTTGGACCTCATAGGTTCCCGGCGTGGCAGGAGCCGTGTACAGGCCATCGGCGGTGATCGTTCCGCCCGAACCATTGCCCGGCACCGAAAAGCGTGCGTTCGTGTTTGTGGAGCCCGTGATCGTCGCTGTGAACTGCCGCGTGGTCTCCACGAAGATCGTCGGGTTTTGCGGGGCAATCGTGATGTTCACGCCGCTGGTCACGGTCACTTCGGCGGTCTCGCGCAGTCCCGCGTCTTGCAAGCTCGTCACGATCACCTGATACGTTCCCGTTGCATTGGGCGCGGTGTAGAGCCCGTCGGCGGTGATGGTTCCGTTTGCCGGCCCCCCAGCGACCGCCCAACTCACTTCAGGGCTTTCCCCACGCGTGGTGATGGACGCAGAAAACTGGTGCTGCGCTCCGGGCGCAAGATTAACCCTGGGAGTCGTGATGACAATCACCTGGTTCGAACCCGTAATGGGGTCCGACCCACTTGAACACCCAATCAGCATCCAAACAAGGGCAAAAAGTGCGACAAAGATTCCGGTGCGCATCGTATTCTCAGTTCTACCCGAGCTTGGGGAACGCCCGGGCGGCATTTTCACTAGTTTGGGCCGAAACGGCTTCTAAGCTCACCTCCCACAGCCGGGCGATTTCTTCGGCCACGAATCGCACATAGGCGGGCTGATTTGGCTTCCCGCGAAATGGCACGGGCGATAGATAGGGTGAATCCGTCTCGATGAGGCACTTGGAACGGTCCATCTGTTTCACCCACTCGCGCATGTCATCGCTTTTCTTGTAGGTGAGCGGCCCGCCAATGCCGAAAAATGTCTGGTCACGATTGACCCGGGCGGCGAATTCCGCTTGTCCGCCAAAGCAATGAATAATCCAGGGGTTCGGCTGGTCTCGCGATTCCAAAACATCGGCAAGGGCATCATAGGCGTCTCGGCAGTGGTAGACAATAGGTGCCCCTAGGGATTCGGCGAGTTCTAACTGGGCACGTAGGGCGCGGTCTTGCTGTTCGGGCGTGGCTTTGTCCCAATAGTAGTCAAGCCCTATCTCTCCGATCGCCAAGACCTTTGGATGCACATAAAGTTCCGCGTAGAGCTTAAGGTCCGCTTCTTGAAAAGTTGCCGTCGAAGTTGGGTGGTGCCCTACCACAGCAAAAATCTCCGGATGTTCATCGGCGAGCTTGACGGCCAGCTCGCTGGTTTTCGGGTTCACTCCGATCACCACCATCCGCTCCACGCCCGCGCTTTGGGCTTCGGCAATCGTTGCGCGAATATCCGGAAAGTCGCGTGGTGCATAGAGGTGGCAGTGCGTATCGATCACGCTTTGTCCCCGTCTCGTCCAACATGCCGCTCGGCCTCAGCGGCCATGCGGTGGATCGCCGCCTCGACTTTCAGTCGCAGTTGCTCCATTTCTTCCTTGTTTGCGTCGACGGGAACCTCAATCGGGTCTCCGAACACGACCACCGCCGATGAAAACGGCTTCGGAATCATGTACCGGTCCCACGAGCGAGCCCGCCAACGGTGCCGCGCCGAACTTCCGACCGGAACTATGAGCGCCCCCGATTTCTGGGCCATCGTCATGATTCCTTCTTGAACGACGCCCGAGGGACCGCGCGGGCCATCAGGCGTAAAGGCCATGGACTTCCCTCCTCGGAGCGTTTTGATCGCCTCGATGAGGGCTTTAACTCCGTCTCGCCCCGAGCTTCCACGGATCGTCTCAAAGCCGAACTTCCGGAAAATGAAATTTTGCAGCTCCCCGTCTTTGCTGTTGCTGATGATCGCAAAAAGCTTCTTGTTTCGCAGAAAGGTCGCGAACAAGAACGTGCATCCATGCCACCCGGCGAAAATCACGGTCGATTCGCCCTTCTCGTAGCGTTCCCACCCCACCGGCTTGATCCGCTGAGTCATTCCGATGGCCCGCGCGAGCACGTAAACAATCGGCCCGATCTTCGGGAACAAATTCCGCTTGAACGTGCGCCACTTGCTCATGCCAGCCCCCGCTTCCGTGCTAGGTCAGCAGCCGGGTCGAGCGGATATTCCTGCATTAAAAGCTTGATCCAAGGCCCCGGTACGCCTTGGCTGGCGAGGGCAAGCAGAGCATGCGGTCGCTCGGGGTCGCTGGGCGTGTTCACGATGCTTTTATATAGGAGCAGTGCGTTGGCTTCCGACACCTGCGGGACCAATTGCATCCGCGTGATGGACGGCAGAACGTCAAGTTTGCCGATTCGAGAAAGAGCGTCGATGGCCGCATTCCGCTTGTCCGCTGAATCTGACCCGCTCAGAATAACCCAGTGCGGAACGGATTCTTCCGGTTCTCCCATCGCCAGTAGCGATTCGGCCAGATGGAGCCGCGCCGTGTCGTCTCCGTTACTGTCGCGCAACCGCTGCTCTGCGGCTGCTTTCCGGGCGGCCGGACCGCGTTCGTGCATCTCCGCCAGAAGCGCGTCGCTTGCTTCGGCATGCGCCTGAGTATCCGCGCGGAGAACCACCGCCATTACAAGTCCAAAAAGCAACCCGCCCACGTGCGCGATATATGCTGTTCCTCCGGCTTGGCCCGCGTGCATGAAGTGCCCGGCGATTTGCATCACCAGCCACAGCATCGCGACAAGCCAAACCGGAACCATGACTTTCGGAGCGAGAGGCACGGGTTGCCGAAAAAAGCGCAAAGCCCCATAGCCAATACACGCCGCAACACAGGCACTCGCGCCCAGATAGGGCGTCTCGTCTTTGATCTGCCCATACACCAGCGCGTGAGTGAATGCCCCGAAAAGGCCTCCAACAAGATATAGGATGGCGAACTTCCACCACTTGATCGCCGACTCAACATATGGCCCAACCGCGGCCAAAAACACCATGTTCCCCAACAAGTGGAGATTCGACTGGTGTATGAACATGGAACTGAACGCTTGACCCAGGGTAGGCTTCACCGCCAAGAACGCGAGCCGACGCAGCAGGTCAGGATCGTATGTCGTGACAAAGGCCATCACCAGGTTTGCGGTGACCAAAAAGAGAGTAACCCAGGGGGTCTTCGGCTTCACTCTTCCCAATACTCGTCCGGGATCTCGACATTAACGTAGGTTTCCTTTACGTCGTCGAGATCTTCTAGCATATCGAGGAGCTTAACGAGCTTGCGCAAGTCGTCCGGTTCGGGGTTTGCCCAATTGGTGGCAATACGGGTGAGGATCGCGTCGTCGGCCGTGATTCCGTTGGCCTGGAGCGCGTCGTTGGTGGCGTGCAGATTTTCGAGCTTGGTTTCGATGACGATCTGCTCGTCGTCGAACTGCACGTCTTCGGCCCCGGCGTCCAGTGCAAGCAAGGTGAAGTCGTCCTCGTTATGGGTGCCGCGCGGAACCGTGATCTGCCCCACATGCTTGAACTGCCAACCCACCGAGCCGTTTTCGCTGAGGGTTCCACCGGACTTGGTAAATGCGTGCCGAAGATCGGCGACCGTTCGGTTTCGGTTTTCGGTGTAGACCTCGACCATTACGGCCGAGCCGCCGGCTCCGTAACCCTCATAGGTGATTTCTTCGTAATCGGCCCCTTCGATTTCGCCAGTGCCGCGCTTGATGGCGCGCTCAATATTCTCTTTCGGAAGGGACTCGGACTTCGCTTTTTCGACCGCAACCCGAAGGCGCGGATTGAGGTTAGGATCGCCTCCGCCCATCTTCGCCGCGACAATAATTTCGCGTGCGAGCTTGGTAAACATCTTCCCGCGGATGGCGTCTTGCTTGCCCTTGCGGATGCGAATATTCTTCCATTTACTATGTCCGGCCATATACGTAGGGACCTATTTTGGCATAGCCGAGCTTAGAGCTTGACGAGATCACGGGCTTGCGCGAGAAGCATGTAATTGGTGCCGAAGTTCAGTTCCGCTTGAGTAAGGCCCGATTTGGCGGCTTCGCTGGCTTCTTCCAAGAATTTTGCGCGCATGCGGCGGGTAGCTTCGTCATGGACGGTGCTTGCCGGGTCGCGCATTGTCGACGGGTCCACCTTGATGGAAACTTCGTTGTCGCTGTAAACGTTCACGACCACGCCCGTAAGGCCCGCCATATGGTCGTAATAGCGGTGCGTACGCCGATCGTCGGCCGTGACTTCGCGCTCGATAATCCTCACGTGGTCGCCGGGTTTTACTGCCATAAGCCTTATTGTACTTGGCGTGGGCGTTATTCCGGGGCGGAGGGTGCGCCTCAAATTGTAAACTCTGGGCAAGCCATGTTCAAGCGTCTGATGCAGAAGTTCGACCGAATGGTCGGTCGGGGAGTGATTGATGATGAACTCTACGAAGAACTGGAAGAAGCCTTAATTGAGGCGGACACCAACATTCACACTGCATCCGAAATCCTCGCCGCCCTCCGCAAGGCGGTGCGAGATGAAAAAATCACCGACCCCGAAGCCATGCGCGAACGGCTGAAGCAGGAAATTGCCAATCGCTTCCGGACTGAAGGCAATTTTTCGCTTGCTCGGAGCTCATCCGGGCCAACCGTCTATCTATTCGTAGGCGTGAACGGGGTCGGAAAGACCACTTCCATTGCCAAACTCGCCCAGCGGTTGGTTGGCCAAGGACACACCGTGCTCCTTGCGGCGGGCGACACGTTCCGGGCCGCCGCCATCGAACAACTTGAAACCTGGGCGGGCCGGGTTGGCGCCGACATCGTGAAGAACCAGCCCGGAGGCGACAGTGCCAGCGTGATCTTCGATGCTATCAACGCCGCCAAATCGCGTGGAATCGACTTCGTACTCGCCGACACCGCGGGGCGCCAGCACAGCAAGGAGGACCTGATGAAGGAACTCACCAAGGTGACCCGGGTCATCGAAAAGGCACGCGGTTGCCCCGCCGACGAAGTCCTGCTGGTGCTGGATGCAAACACAGGCCAAAACGCTCTTCGGCAAGCCGAGATGTTCCTTGGCGCAAGCGGCGTCACTGGCCTGGTTTTGACCAAACTCGACGGCACGGCCCGGGGTGGCGCACTGATCGGCGTCTTCGAAAAGTTCAAAGTTCCGGTCAAGCTAATCGGAGTGGGTGAGAAGGCGAGTGACCTCCGTGACTTCGAGCCCGGGGATTTTGCCCAGCGTCTTTTTGACTAGTCGGTATTCTATAGGGATGCGCTTCGTTCGCCCCGTTTCCCTTGTTTCCCTCGTCGTGGTTGCGGTGGGCTGTTCCTCGCTGGACGCCCCCAAGGCCAAAGACAAGGACACCAAGATTCCCGAGGTTACAGCGCACGGTTCCGGTGCGGAACTGCTGAAAGAAGTGGTCCAAACCTATGCCGCCGGAATTGGGTCGTTTTCAGCCAAGTCACGCACGGATATCACGGAGGGAGGCAAGAAGGAGCCCGGTTTTAGCCTCACGCGCACGGTCAACCTTGCTGGCCCAAAGATCAACGTCGTGTCGTCCATCGGTGATCTAAAGTTCACCGTGATTTCTGATGGTGAGACAATGGTGGAAGCCTCGGGCTCGCGCGGAACCAAGTCATACGCCCCTGCGTCGGTGTTTGAAGCAGACACCGACTTGCTCCAAAATTTCAACGTGGGCGGAAGTCTGATGTATCGGTTGTTCGCGGGCCCCCAACGCCTCGAAGAAGTCGTTAAGCTCAAGACACCAATTACTTTGCTCGCCAACGACGACCCCAAGATTGCCGTGTTGCAGTTCGAGGCGATTGACCCGTATGGCACGACCCGGTTGTTCGTTGACAAGGCGACCAAGCAGGTTGTTAAGTACGAATCGCAGTTGGAACCCGTGGTGAAGGCTGCGAAAGACTTGCCGGATAGCAAGGTCGAATCGCTACTGCTTCGCGAAGTGATCACCGAACAGACCTTTGCCGCGAAGCACGACGACAAAACTTTCTCGACCGACCTTGGAAAGGGCGTCACGCTGGAGAATCGGCAGTTACCTGGTCAATCTGGCGCACCCATGGGCCCGCTTTCGTTGGTGGACTTAGAAGGGGCAACCATGACCCACGAGGACTTGAAGGGCAAGGTTGTGGTGCTTGATTTTTGGGCAACCTGGTGTATGCCGTGCGTGAAATCGCTTCCCGACACCTTGGCGATCCAGAACGAATACGCTGAGAAAAACGTTAAAGTCCTTGCCATCACCGAAGAAACGCGAGATGAGGTGAAGATTTTCGCGAAAGAGCACGGTCTAGAAGACCTTCACTTTTTCTTAGATCGGTCCGGAAACACGAACGCGGCCTACGGCGTGAACGTTTTGCCTACCATGATTGTCATCAACGCGGAGGGCAAGATCGTGGCCCGCATGGAAGGCGCGCAAACGAAAGAAGACATTGCCATCGCGTTGCGCCGCGCCGGAGTGAAATAACCAACTCAAATGGAACCGAAGAAAGTCTTGATCATGATCGCCGCGTGCCTCGTGGGTACGCTCGGTGCCATTCAACTGGATCACTGGCTGCAGGCCCGTCGGTCGCAGAATACGGTCAGCAATATCTTTAACCAGTCTGCGGGCGTAGTGGTTCAGGGCAACCAAGAGGGCGGCTATCCCGATTTTCGCGAAGCCGTAAAGCGAATTCAACCATCGGTGGTGAGCATAGACGCCGTCGGCGTTCAACAAAGCTGGTTCGGAAGTCTGCAGCAGGTTGGCGACTCGGGAAGCGGCGTCGTGATTTCTACCGATGGCTACATCGTGACCAACGCGCACGTCGTTTCGGCGGGTGAGCGCACCGAACAAGTAACCGTCCGTCTGAACGACGATCGGTCCTTCCCTGCCGAAGTGATCGGCGTAGATACAATTGCCGACCTTGCCGTGCTGAAGATCAAAGCCTCGAACCTAATCGCCGCCCCGCTTGGCAAAAGTGCCGCGCTTAGTGTGGGTGAATGGGTTCTGGCCCTCGGCAATCCGTTTAATCAAGCCAATACGGTCAGCGCAGGAATTGTCGGCAACCTCGGGCGAGACGTTCGCATAAGCGACACTCAATGGCTGGTGGATACGATTCAAACCGATGCCGCGATCAACCCTGGCAACTCAGGCGGGGCACTCGCGAACGCACGGGGCGAACTGGTGGGAATCAACTCCGCCATTTTCAGCACGAACCGCACGCCCAGCACGGTGGGAATCGGATTCGCCATTCCGATAGACCGGGCCAAGCCCATCATCGAAGATCTTATTAAGCTGGGGCGTACACGCTACGGGTACATCGGGCTGGAAGTCGCTTACCGCTCAGGAATTCTGAAGAACCCGGCGATGCGCCAACAATACGAAGTCGAAACGGGGTTCGCTCCGCCCGAAGGCGGCGCGCTCATCGCGGTGGTTAAGCCGAACAGCCCGGCAAACGCGGCGGGAATCCGGGGTCTTGACATCGTGGTTGAGGTCAACGGCAAGAAAATTGACGACCGAGACGACTTCAATCGGGCAATTTACGGAATCCGCCCCGACGAGGTCGTAAAAATGAAAGTTTTCTCTAAAGGCAAGGTTGAGGCGAAAGAGCTCAAGGCAACGGAGCTGCAACAACTTTAAATTCCCAATAAGGCCTAAGTCAAGTGGACGTCTCGAGCGTCTAAATATATTGATGGCGGTTCTGAAACCTTCCGATTCAATGTCCATCTTCACCGACGGCCTTCCCCAATTCCTAGAAATACTTCCTCCGGTGCTTCGTGAGAAGCTCCAGGGGTCGGTTGAGCTCGACAGCCTCATTGAGGTTGTGCTGGATTATGGGCGACCGGCCGAAGTGCGCTACCGCGATCGCGTGGAGCACTTCGATAGTGCCCCGGTGAGTGAACATGACATCGAATATGTGGTCAAGTGCGTAGGCGAATTCGGCATGGATAACCGTGCTGGAATCGAGCGCACCCTTCACCGTATCTCGTGCATCCGTAACCGAAGCGGAAAGATTATCGGCCTCACCTGCCGGGTTGGCCGCGCGTTGGAAGGCACGATTGATCTAATTGATGACCTCGTGCGCTCCGGAAAGTCCATCTTGCTTCTCGGACGCCCGGGCATCGGTAAAACCACAAAGCTCCGTGAAGTTGCTCGCGTTCTGGCGGACGAAGTCGGCCGGCGTGTGATTATTGTTGACACGTCCAACGAAATCGCTGGCGACGGTGATGTTCCGCACCCCGCGATCGGCAATGCGCGAAGAATGCAGGTTCGCGACCCGCGCGAGCAGCACCAAGTGATGATTGAGGCCGTGGAAAACCACATGCCGGAGGTCATCGTGATTGACGAGATCGGTACGGAAGAAGAGTCTTCGGCGGCTCGGACTATCGCCGAACGAGGCGTTCAACTCGTGGCGACCGCACACGGCCAAACGCTCGAAAATTTGATGCTCAACCCGACGCTGTGCGACCTCATCGGCGGAATTCAAGCGGTGACGCTCAGCGACGACGAAGCGCGGCGGCGCGGCACCCAGAAAACCGTGTTGGAGCGCAAGGCTCCTCCGACGTTTGACGTGGTTATTGAGCTTGTGGACTACGAACGCCTCGCGGTTCACAGCAGCGTGATGAAAACGGTGGACAACATCTTGCGCGGACTTCCGCCGCGCCCCGAAGTTCGGGTGCGCAACGAATCCGGTCAGGTGCAGGTGGTACAAGCTGAGGAAGCCAACGAACCAGAACCGTCCGAGCCGCCCTCGGGCTACCCGGGCATGTCTCGCCGCCGTGAAAAGCCCGCCCTGGCTGGCTTTGAGCCGCCCAAGAAACCGAAGCCTGAGACTTCGGAACTGAAATCGGCCCCGCCTTTGGTGAAGGTCTTCGCCTACGGAATCGCGAGAACTCGGCTAGAGCGCGCAATCCGTGAAAAGCGCACGCCGGTTTACATCACCAGCGACATTAGTCAGGCAGACGCGGTCATCGCGATCAAATCTACTTATCAGGCGAACCCGAGCAAGCTGAAGAGTCGCCAAAACATTCCGACGGCGGTCGTCAAATCGAACACCTTCACCCAGATCTCAAACGCTTTAGATGAAGTGCTCGCGGCGGTGAATGGTGGCACGGACCTGGAATCTGAGGCACTTGAAGAAGTCGCGCGAGCGGCCGAAGCAGTGTCGCAAACGGGCAAACCCGTGGAGCTACGACCGCAGAACGCGCGGGTTCGGCGGATGCAGCACGACTACCTTGAATCGAAGCGACTCGCTACGGAATGTGTCGGCGAAGAGCCAACCCGCTACCTAAGGGTCTTACCCCAACGGACCTAACTCGGTTGTAAAATTAACGCGTGTGAACGTCATTAAAATATGGAATGTTAGGAACCGAGCCGTATAATTGCAGGTTCCTCCGAAACATTCCATATTGAAATATGCGTATTTTTCCGTTTAAGTTCCGTATCCATTCTCATATATAGGTAAAATCCGCGCAACATCGTCTTGGCCTCCCACCGAGGTCAGCCGACCGCGCTCAGCGTAGGGACAGACAACAGCATGCTTAACGACATCAAGGATCTCCGATCTTATCCGCCCATGACGGCCGATGGGGTTGTTCTCACCGTGAACGAAATTTTAGCGAACCGCGGTGCCACGCTCATCTCGAAAAGGACATTAAGATTTTACACATCGCAAGATGTAGTTCCGGCGCCGATGGGTTCTCCTAAGTTTGCCCGTTATGGCTATGAGCACTTGCTGAGCCTTCTGGGCGCGCGTGCCATGCAGGATCAGGGCCAGAAGCTCGACCAAATTCGCATGGAGATGGCGGAAATCCGCCGAGGACGACTGGACCGGATCGAAGCCCTCGTGGAATCATGGATGGGACAAACCCCTCCACAACGCGCAAAGGCCGCCCGAACCGTACGCGAAGGATCGGAATCCTACCAGTCGAACAAGCTCGCTAAGTTGGGCACCGCAAGAATCCGTATCCCGCTTACAACGAACTGCAACTTGGAAGTCGCGGATTCCACGGACATGGTCCAGGAGTTGGAACGCGCTTCCCGGGAGCTCACCAAGCTCATCGAAAAAGTCCGCAGCGAGTAGACGCGAACAGGGGTCATTCGTAGGACGATTTAATCCGAATCTCGGTTGGATTCTGGTGTCCGCAAGTTATGCGCTGAGAATCCACTTAACGATTTCAGCCTTGGTGCGGATGACGATCCACGTATATTCGTCTCCCTCGCACATAGCAATCGCTCGGTAACTTACTCCTACGCGTACCTGGTAGAGATTTTTGAAGCCTTTCAACTTCTTAAAATCTAGACTGGGGTGATTGGGATTCTGTTGCCAAAGCACATACGCCCTCCTCGCCGCGAGACGCACTTCGGGCGGAAGTGCTAGATAATCTGACCGGAACGATCGGTGGACATAGGACTTCACGCGCGGGGACGGGACGACCGTCGGGCAACCCGGCTTTTTTTGCTTTGCAGAGCTTGCCCGGCTTGTTCAGCAAGTTCATTCAGCTTCTGGGGATTCGAAGCGAGAATGTCCTCGTATTCGACGTCCCCGATCTCTTGCTCAAGTTCAGGATTTACCGTCCACTGAGAAATTACAACGGTTGCGCCAAGTTTGTTGGCAGCTTGGATGAGGGATGGATGAATCACTGTCTTTCTCCGGTTTCTTCAAACCCAATTTTTAGTACTTGGCATGGAATTGCCCACGATTGTTTCCCGTTCAACAAGATCCTGAACTCATAGTGACCAAAGTGCGGAAATACAACTTGTCGCTCAACCTTATGGATGAAGTCAGCCTCGATATAAGGAAGCGAAATTTCTGGGTCAACGCTAAAGCTGGCTGACATGTTGCCAATTTCTCGTCCGTCTTCATCTACCTGCACAATATCTACAATAATTGGCTTGCCGTAATCTATCGCAAATACCCCGAGTCTTACGACAAAAACGAACGTGATTGAAATCGGTGCTACCTCGCCCCAGATCAGGTTAAACGCCCCCAACACATTCAGCTTGCCCTCTCGAGAGGAATTGGCAGCGTCTGCGATGAGCGCTAATTTAATTTCCACGTACTGAATATTATAGGGCGAAACTTAACTAAAAGTTCCGGGCAAACGGCACAATAAGTCACCGAAGACTGACTTATTGCAAACATGGGGCGGGATACGAGATTTGAACCCGCGACCTCCTGAGTCACAGTCAGGCGCTCTAACCGCTGAGCTAATCCCGCCGTTTGCGTCTATCATTATGTCCGGTTCCATGACCTGACGTCAAACGCTCGGTCTAAAATGAGGTCAACCGTGACTCCCGTCCTCATTGCGTTTGGCTCCAACATGGGCGATAGTCCGCGCCAGATTCGGCTGGCCCGCTCCAAGCTCGAAGCGTTCCTTACCTTCGATGCCGAAAGCCCCTGGTACGAGACCGCGCCGATGTACGAAGAGGACCAGCCCGCGTTCTTGAACGGAATGTGGAGATTCAGCACGCACCTCGGGCCCAAGGAAATTCTCACCCGGTTAAAGCTAATCGAACGTGAAATGGGCCGCCAAAGCACCGTCCCCAACGCCCCTCGGCCCATTGACCTTGATCTCATCGTATATGGGCACTTGTGCTACCGATTCACCGAATCCGGGCGCGTCGTCTTGGAACTTCCCCACCCCCGTGCCCATGAACGCCGCTTTGTGCTTCAACCTTGGCACGACCTGGCGCCGGATGCGATGATTCCGGGCACAAACCGAACGGTTGCGGGTTCACTCGCAGTCGTACAGGCACAAACGGTGGATTTGTACGTAGAAAATGCCAAGTCATGCCGATGACCGTCCGATAATGTAAGGGAGAGTTCATGCCGATTTTTGAGTACCAGGCGACCGACCAATCCGGAAAGGCAATTCGCGGCACGCTTTTTAGCGCGGATCAAGACAAGGCCCGTCGGGACCTGCAACAGCGCGGACTCGCCGTTCAACAACTCTCGGCCGCAAATTCCGGCATGCCGCCGCCAACAAGTGCGACAACAACGAAAGACCCCGCCGACATTCCCGCCTACACACCGTATCAAGGGCAATTCCAGTCACAGGCGCCGCCGCAAGATCGAACCGATTTCCAAAAGAAAGTCGTCGCGCCGCTGCTTGGGTCTACGTCACTGCCGATGCTCATCCAGTTCTTCCGGCAGTCCGCCACGATGATCGGGTCGGGCATCAGCGTCGCCGAAACCATGCGCGCCATGTCCGCCCGAAGCGGTTCGCCGCAACTGCGGACCGCCGCAAACGACTTCGCACATCGCGTCACGCTCGAAGGCTCAAACCTCCACGAGCGACTGGCGGAATATCCGGAGCTGTTCAACCCGCTCATTATCGCGTTGACCCGGGCAGGCGAAACCGGCGGGTTCCTACCTCAAGCGTTTAACCAAATTTCCGAATGGCTGGAACGCGAGCACGACCTGCGTGTCATGATCAAACGCTCGACGTTTTGGAACAAACTCACATTGATCTTCCTGCTACTCATGGTTCCCATCGTGAACCTGATCATCGGGCAGATCACTAAGCGGATGGGCTCCGGCGCAGGAATCACACTTTGGTCACCCTTCCTGGAACCTGTGTTCTGGATCGTGACCGGAATCCTTGTAGGCGGCTGGTTTTTCTTCAAACGGTATCTGTACCGAAACGAAGCGATCCAATATCGATGGGACCAGTTCATGGTTACGGTGCCGTATATCGGGCGAACCAACCGATCTTTCATCGTTTCCCGATTGGGACGAACATTTGGGTTCCTTTACCGAGCGGGTTTGTCCCCAGAAGCTTCACTTGAAGTTGCGGCTGCGACTTCTGGGAATTTGTATATTGCCCACACCCTACTAGGTGCGCTACCACCGCTAAGAGCAGGTCGCGGTCTGACCGACTCGTTCGCGAGCACGGGCGTTTTCGAGCCCAATGTCCTCGACATGCTTTACACCGGTGAACAATCCGGAAACGTTGACGCGATGCTCGAGAAAATGGCCACCTACTACGAACAAGAGGCCGAAACGCGGGCAAAAGCCCAGGCACAAGTCCTCGCCCTCGCCATCATGGTCGGCACGGGCATCATGGTCGGCGTGACCGTAATCTCCTTCTACAGTAGTTATTTCTCGGGGATGTTTGGGGCCGGAGCTGATTTGGCCGAGTAGATGACGCATTACGAGGTACTAGGAGTGAAGCGATCGGCCACGGATCAGGAGATTCGGGCCGCTTACCGAAAACTCGCCCTGACTCACCACCCCGACCGAAACGCCGACGGCAATTCGCACGAAAAATTCATCCAGATTTCGGAAGCCTACGAAGTCCTCAAAACACCCGCCCGCCGAACAAGCTACGACCGGCTACTGGACATGGGTCCGGAGGAAGCCGACGCGAAGCCCAAGCCCAGACCGAAACCGAAGCCAAAGCCCCAACCCGCGCCGACCACTCAGTACAAAACCGCCAGTTATAAGAGCCCCGGCGACCCGCCTCTCGACGAGTCTCCGCCCGAGCCCGAAGCGCGGTACGTTCCGCCCGTAAACGTGGCCGATGACCTGGTGCGGCTCACGGGATACATGGCCAAAGTTCGCTTCACTGAAGCCGAACGGCTCGCCCGCAAGATCATCCGCGCCGCCCCGCGAGAAGCGATCCCCTACGCTGTGTTAGGCGACATCACCCGCAGTCGCGGCGAACTCAAAGATGCCGCCGGATACTATGCCTACGCCGCCCAACTCGATCCTTCTAACCCCGGCTACCAGCGCCGCTACGAAGACCTCGTGCGAATGATGGACGAGCCCGAGCACCGCCTTTCGGCGAAGGAGAAGGACGATTCCGAGTGGGCCGGACCGCTGCTCGGAGGAATTCTCATCTCTGCCATTTGCGTGGGCTACCTGGCGATCAGCAACAAAGAACCGCGCCCGTTCACCGAATACGCGCTTATAGACACCTGGACGGTGGGCCTCGTCGTGATGCTCATCGTCACGGGACTCGTCATGGGTGCCGCCCTCAGCATCGGCAAGCTGCTGGGCCGCGCCGAAAGTGCGTTTGGCACCAATTCGGTGCGGGGCGTACAACCCGCGGTGACGCTTGCCTTCCTTGCCGCGATCAATTTCTGGCTCGCCGCATTGCTTTATGCGATGGTCGGAGCAACCCAAAGCGCCTATAACGCTTCGACTTCCCGGCTAATGGGGGCCGCCCTCGGGCTCGTACTCGCGTTTTCCGGCGCATGCCTGGTCAGTGGACACGTGGACTATTTGCAGACCCTTGCCTGGAGCGGGAATGTGGTCTATCTCGCCGCCGTCGTAGGTTGGATGCTGGCGGATACCGTACACGACCGGTAAACTCTGGGCTCCGAATGCCCAAGCAAACCTACATCACCACCCCCATTTACTACGTCAACGGCAAACCTCATGCGGGGCACGCCCTGACGATGCTGGTCTGCGACATCGAAAAGCGGTACCACGGAATGCTCGGGCACGACACCGTCTTTCTCACCGGAACCGATGAGAACGCGCTAAAGGTGTTGGAGGCCGCCCAAGAAGCCGGCGAAGACCCACAGGCCTTCGTTGACCGAATCAGTCAAACATTCGTCGAGGTTGCGCGGCAACTTGGCATCGAATACGACATCTTCTACCGAACCACGTCGCCCCAGCACTTCACCGCCGTGCAACGGCTATTTCAGGTGTTGCGCGACAACGGCTACGTTTATCTGGACAAATATGAAGGCTGGTACGACGTTAGTGCGGAAACGTTTGTGCGCGAAGCCGAGTTGGTGGACGGCAAGAGCCCGGACGGCAACGAAGTCCGTTGGGTGAGTGAGGAGAACTACTTCTTCAAACTTTCCGCGTTCGGCGACCGGCTGCTTGCCCACGCCGACGCCAACCCAGAATTCTGGCTACCCGTGGGTCGCGCCGCCGAAGTCCGCAGCTTCATCCAGCAGGGGCTCCGCGATCTATGCATTTCCCGCGCGAACCCCGGCTGGGGCGTTCCGGTTCCCGGTGATGACAGCAAAGTTATCTACGTGTGGTTTGATGCCCTCATCAATTACCTGGCCGCCACCGGCTGGCCGGAACCAGGTTGGGAAGATCTTTGGCCCGCCGACGTGCATTGGATGGCGAAGGAGATCTTCACTCGATTCCACGCCACCACCTGGCCCGCGATGCTGATGGCGGCCGGAGTTCCGCTCCCGAAGACCATCATTGCCCACGGCTGGTTCACGTTTAACGACGCAAAGATGAGCAAGAGCAAGGGCAACGTGGTCACCGTGGCCGATCTGCTCACATGGTTTGGCGAAATTGGATGCAGTCCAGAGATGGCCCGCGATGCCGTTCGGTTTGCCCTCGCCCGAGTGCTCCCCTACGACGGGGACGCCAACTTTGGGCGCGAAGAGATTGCTCGGCACTTTAATGCGGACCTTGCGAACGACCTTGGCAACGCCTTGAACCGGACCATCAACATGGTCCAGAAATTCTGCGGCGGTGTGGTTCCAACTGGAACCGTGGACCCCGAAGTAGTCTCGGCGGCGCAAGAGTGCCAGGCAAAGGCCGAAGGCTTTTTCGCCACCCACGAACTCCACAAAGCCCTCGATTCCGGACTCGAAATCATCCGGTTCCTTAACCGGTATATCCAAGAAAAGGCGCCGTGGACCCTGGCCAAGAACGAGGATGCGAGCCTAAACGATGTGATCGTTTCGATGCTCTATTGCCTCCGCGTGGCGGAAGGGCTGCTCAGACCGTTCGTTCCGAGTGCCTGCGACGCCCTTCTGGCCCAACTCGGTTACGGCAATACCGATGCGACTACCGAATGGGCCATCGCCACTGACCCCGCTCGACTTAATCACGGCAAGCCCGTGCAAGATCCCTCTCCGCTGTTCCCCCGAATTGATCTGAAAGCCATGAACTCCGAAACTCCGACTTCCGAACCCACACCTGTCGCCGCCCCGGCACCCGCCCCTGCCGAAGCCGCCCGTCCGACTATCGAATTCCCCGACTTCGCGAGGATTGACTTACGCGTAGGTCGAGTGCTTGAAGCCGAGGCGGTTGAAAACAGCGAAAAGCTACTTAAGCTTCAAGTGCTCGTGGGGGAAGAACGCCGCCAAGTGATTGCGGGCATCAAACAGAGCTACGAACCCGATGAGCTTATCGGGCGACAAGTCATCCTCGTGATGAACCTCAAGCCGCGGAAAATGGCCGGATTAGAGAGCCAGGGCATGATTCTGGCCGCCGACGGCCCAGACGGAAAAGCGATTCTGCTCACGCCCGAAGCCGAAGCCCCCGAAGGCACATCCGTTCACTAACGGACGTATCGGCGCGGAACCCGGCTCATGATACGGGTCACGATTTCGTGCGGATTCGTTTCGGCGAGTTCGGCGAGGCGCGTGACGGTGACTTTCTCGCCGATCAGTTGGGCGTCGTCGCCTAACTGAACCTCAGGAATGTCGGTCACATCCACCAACAACTGGTCCATACACACAAGCCCAAGCACGGGTGCCTCTTTCCCGTGAATCTCAACCACCCCGCGCCGCGACAGCGAACGAGGGTAACCGTCGCCGTAGCCCACCCCGAGGGTTGCGACCCGCGTTTGGCGGGTTGCACGTTGGGTGCCCGCATACGAAAAGCCGGTTCCCGCCGGAACGGTGCGTAGGGCGGTTACCCGCGCGGTCCACGACATCACGGGCCGAACCGAAATCGGCCCGAGTGTATACGGGTCCACCCCATAGGCATAGATTCCCGTGCGAACGAGTTCTCCGTGCACCTGTCCGGCCCGCAGAATTCCTGCGCTGTTGCAGGCATGCACAATGGGGGGCCGAATTCCCGCCTGGGCGAGTTGGTCCACAAGCGTCCAGAACTCGGTTGCTTGCCGCTCGGTTTCGGCGGGGTCGTTGCCCGAATCCACAAAGTGCTGGCTGAGGCCCTCGATTTCAATTCCGGGCAAGGCCTGCCCCGCGCAGAGCAACTTCCTTGCTTCTAATGGTCCGCAACCGAACCGGCTCAGCCCGGTATCCACTTCGATGTGAACCAGAGCGGTTTTGCTTTGGGCAACAGCGGCCTGGCTGAGCGCCTCAATCGTCTCGAAACACTCCACCGAGACGCGAAGCCCGTAGAAAACGGCTTGCTCGGCCTCTAAGGGCAGAATCGGCGAAAGCACGAGAATGGGCGCACCGATTCCGGCGTCTCGGAGGGCGATGCCTTCTTGCACGGTGGCGACACAGAGCCAATCTGCCCCGTGCGCCACGGCGTGGCGACCGACCGGAACCAATCCGTGCCCATAAGCGTCCGCCTTCGCGACCAAACCGAGCCGCGTTCGTTCGCCCAAATGCGCACGCACCTCGCCCAAGTTGTGGGCGAGGTGATCAAGCCGAATCGTCAGCCATGTGCGCGGAAACGGAATCACGCGCTATGAACTCGCTGTCGGCGTCAGCTTCAACGTCAAGGTTTTGCCGTCTCGCAGAATCACGATGTCCACCGTCACATTGGCTTTCGCGCTCATCAACACCGCCTGGAGGTCTTCAATCGTGTTGATGGGCTTTCCATCGAAGCTGATGAGACGGTCACCGGGTTTGATTCCCGCGGCTTCAGCCGGGCTGCCTGGACTTGCGCCGCCGAGTGTCATTCCGGGTTTACCGTCGTTTCCGGCCATGTCCGGAATGAAGCCAACGCGAACGCGCCGGGCCGAACTTGCATCTCCGCCGCTGCCCGAACTCACGCGGGCCTCCGGGTTGAACGGCAAGGTTGCCCGTTCATCAATTTTCATGATTGTCTGACGAACAAAGTCGAGCACTCGCGAGACGCCGTCGAAGTTGATCGTGTCCACCGTGTCCTTCTCTGTGTGGTACTCGCTATGCAGGTCCGTGTTGAAGAAAAGGCTCGGAATCTGAGCTCGCAAAAACGCCGCATGGTCGCTGTTGCTCGGACTCGTCATGACGAGGTCCGGTTTGAGCCCCGGAACCGTGATTCCCTTCAAAATCGCTTCGAACGGTTGCGAGCTGTTCACGCAGAACACGATCACACGCTCATTTCGGAGCCGCCCAATCATGTCCATGTTGATCATCGCGAAGGTGTTCTTTACAACTTCCGGGTTTGCCCTTACCCATGCGGTCGAGCCGACCAAACCCACTTCTTCGCCGCTATAGCCCTGGAACATGATCGGGCGGCGATTCACGCGATTCTTGGCGAAGTACTCGGCAAGGGCAAGCATTCCCGCCGTGCCACTTGCGTTATCGTCCGCGCCATTGTGAAGCTGGTCCGTTCCGCTTCGGGAACTCGTTTCCCCATACCCAAGGTGGTCAAAGTGGGCCCCGATTACAATCGGGTTGTTCGCAAGGGCGGGGTCTGTTCCTGGAAGGTAACCCACTACGTTGAACGACGTCCCGCGATTCGGTTCGAAATCCACCAGCATCTGCACAGGCACGGAAAGCTCTTGGCGCGTGTCGGAATCCCAATCCACGTCCCGGAAGACCCGCTTGAATGCGTCTACCGTCATCGCGGTTCCGACGACTTTGGCATCGGACGCGATTCCCTGCGTTCGCACGGCAATCGGAAGCTCCCGTCGGCCGGGTGCACTCGGCCCAACGAGGACAACGCCTGCCCCGCCGAGCTTTCCAACTTCGGCGACACGCTGGCCAAGGTTCGCCCCGTTCGCGCTCGATTCACGCCGTAAAAAGGCGATTTTTCCGGTGAGGTCTCCCGTCGGCATTGAGCGGCCAAACCAAACCGGTGTGCCACGCTTCATGCGCTCTTCGACCGAACCGAGCACGGGCACATAATCCACGCCGATCGCGAGACTGTGATTCCCAATGCGGAAAAGATTCAGCCGAGTTGGCCGCTCACCGATTCCGATGTCGAACCCCTCACGAAAAGCGGTTTGACCGGGCCGCGGCGTGAGTCCCGCCGACTTGAACGTGCGCTCGATGTATTCGACCGTGGCCAGGTTGCCGGCCGAGAGGGTCATCCGACCTTCGTATTTAGGCGACGCGAGTTCTCGCAAGTGAACTTCGCTACGGGAAGCAAGGGACGGTTCGGCGCCCCCAACGAGGACAAACGAAAGAAGAAGACTATTGAGCATGACCGTTCCCCCTATTATCACCAACAAAAGTGCGTTTGATTTGGCCGATCTGATGAGTACTGCATCGTTTTGAGGATTTCGGCCGTCTCACCAAATGGTGGAGACGAAAGACCGACGCAGCCAGATCCTCTCGGTTGCCTATGAGACCGCCGGGCGCAAGGGCCTGGAACACGTTCACGCCCGCAGCATTGCGGCCGAGATCGGCATTAATCACGCCGCGGTCCACTACTACTATCGAACCCGCTCGAACCTACTCGTTGCCCTCGCCGAATACAGCCGGGCCCGCTTCGAATCCGATCTCCAGCGAGTCACCACCGCGCAGCCCACCCCGGGCCGCAAGCTGGAAGCCCACATTGCCCTCTACGAGGCCTATTGCCGCCCCCAAAGCCGGTTCTTTCGGGTGCTGCAATCCCTCGCAGTCGCCGCCGCTTACGACCCCTTGGTGCAAGAAAAGCTCGTCGAGATTCACAGTCTCCAACACGCCCGGCTGGAACGAGATTTACTCGCCGCCCGGGCCGAAGGCACCCTTCGGGCAGAATCGGTTCTTGCTCAGCCAGATACGCTTCAGGCGTATCTGTTTGGGCTGTGTGCAGGGTTCCAGCTCGCGGGTGGTGGCGACCCGACCGCAAAGATTGACGCGCTGTTCCGCGAGTTGTTTAAGAGCGGTCCGCCATCTGGTTAGCTTCCGCGTAGAGCCAGCACCTTACATGGTGTCCAGGGTCCACCCCAATTTTTCCGGGCGCCACGAGGCATGCCTCGTGCGCATGTTCGCACCGGGGCCGAAACGCGCAGTCTCCACCCAGCTTCGCGAAGTCCGGCGGACTTCCCGGAATCGAGTTGAGCCGACTCTTATCCAACTTTGGAAGCGCGTTCAGAAGTCCTTGCGTATAGGGATGCTTCGGTGATTTCAGCACCTGGGTGGCTGAGCCCATCTCGACGATCTGGCCCGCATAAACAATGCCGATGTCATCCGAAACCGCCGCGATGACCCCAATGTTGTGCGAGATGATTACCACGGCGGTTCCTTCTTCCTCCTGCAGTGTCTTTAATAAGCGCAGCACCTGGGCCTGAAGGGTCACGTCGAGCGCCGTGGTGGGTTCGTCGGCAATAAGAACTTTCGGATGGCAAGAGAATGCTATCGCGATGACCACGCGTTGACGTTGCCCGCCGCTAAGCTGGTGCGGGTACTTTCGGGCGGACGCTTCTGGGTCGGGGATGCCCACCTTGTCCAGCAAATCCACCGCCAGCCGCCGCGCTTCGGACCAAGACTTATCTCGGTGAAGCACAATCGCTTCCGCTACCTGTTCGCCAACTCGCATGACCGGGTTTAGGCTGGTGAACGGGTCTTGCATCACCATGGCAATCTCCGAGCCCCGAATATCGGCGTATTGCCGGGCGGGTAACTCGGTTAGGCTACGACCATCAAGCGTGATCGAGCCCTTCGTTATGCGTCCACCTGCCGGAATCATGCCCATAAGTGCCATGCCAATCATGGTCTTTCCGCACCCCGATTCTCCCGCAAGTCCCAGGGTCTGGGCGGGTTCCAGTGAGAAGTCAATGCCCCGTAAAATCTCGGTTTCGTGAATTTTTAGATGCAACTGCTGAACTTCTAATACCGGCATAACGCTATTCCGCCGCACTTTGATGGTGCTTTACGTAACCTGTTTGGTAGAATCAACATTATGGCTTCGACGATTCGAGTGCTGGTAGTGGACGATGAGCCCGCTTACCGCAACGCACTGCAAAAAACCCTTAACCTCATGCCCGAGTGCGAGCTCGTGGATATCTGCAAGGATGGTCGTGAAGCTCTCGGCATTATCAAGGCAGAGCCGGTAGACGTGGTCCTGACCGACATCAACATGCCGCACATGGATGGGGTGGAACTCATCCGAGCCGTTCGAGAAACCGGTGCCGACATTCGCTTTGTCGTGCTCACCGTGAACGAAGAAGACGAAGTCATTTTCGATGCATTCCGAGCCGGTGCGCTGGGTTACCTTCTTAAAACTTCGACCCCGCAAGATGTGGTCGAAGCAATCCGCTACGCATTCCGCGGGGAAGCGAAAATCACACCACGTATTGCCGCAAAGCTCATCACCGACTACCGGTCGGGCCGAAGCTCGGCTCCCGAAGAAGACGGCGATCTCTATTCGCTCAGCGACCGCGAAACCGAAATTCTCGACCTAATTGCAAAGGGCATGCGCAACAAGGAAATCGCGGACCAACTAGGAATTGCCGAGAAAACGGTCAAGAACCACGTCAGCAACATCCTGAAAGCGCTACAAGTCAACAGCCGAACTGAAGCCGCCATGAAAGCCGTGCGAAGCAAAATGGTGACGCACGACCCCGAAGCCTAGGACCTCCAAACCCTTTTCTGCCGTGCCTACCGTAACCCGCAATACGGTAGGTACTTTTCATGCTGAACATTGGAGATGTCTTTTCGGTAGTTGCTTCCCTCACGGGACTCTTTCTCACCACGACCACAATCATTCTCGGGCTTGGGCTTTTCTTTAGAGAAACCACCGAAGCCGCCGCCACCCGCATTGACGCCGAGCGCAGCCGTCCGTTTTGGATCGGCATGCTGGTCGGGGTTCCCGCCTTCGTTCTCAGCATCGCGCTCTCTTCGGCGGCTAACCCACTCGCCAAGTTTGCCGGCATCATGCTGATGATGTGGCTTCTTTCTATCACCCTTCTCGGAGCCGCTGCCATTGCCGAAGTGGTTTCGCGAAGAATTCGAACCCTCGATCAATCTTCGTCCCCGTTCGCCACGTTCTCGAAGGGCGCCGTGATCTTGGTCGGTTCCATGCTTTTCCCAATAGTGGGTTGGATCTTCATTTTGCCGATGGTGCTCATCATCGGCTTCGGCGCCGCGACGCAAACCCTGTTTGCCAGCCGCCGCCGAACTCCTGTGGTCTCGGAGGTGTCGTAGGTGCTCACTCGGCGCGATTTGCTGGCGGCACTGGGTGGTGCCGCCGCGCTCGCCGGGTGCACCCCAAGCATGCGCGAAGCGCGAAACCTCACCGCAAGCGGCCCGGTAAAGCGGGCCTCTGCCAACGCTACACCCCTTATCCGAAAGCTTAACCGACTCGGGTTTGGGGCCACTCCCGATCTTCTCGCCCGAGTGGAAACCATGGGCTGGGACGCCTACGTAGATGAGCAGCTCGCCGCCAACCAGCCCGACCCCGCCGAACTGAACTTCTTGATCAGTCGTCTCGACATCGAGCATTTCAGCGCGCCAGACCTTCGTAATGTGCCTGATCACCACGTTCAGGCCCAGTTACGCCAGGCAAAGCTACTCCGGGCGATTTACTCGCCAAACCAGCTTCGCGAGCGGATGGTGGAGTTTTGGACGGACCACTTCAACATTGACGCAAAGAAGTCGTACGCTTCCTATGCCCTCGCCGACGACCAGCGCGGCGTGGTTCGGCCACATGCACTTGGGTCTTTCCCCGCGATGCTAACGGCGTCGGCTCACAGCCCCGCCATGCTTGCCTATCTGGATAACAAGGTGAACCATGCGGGCGTTGTAAATGAAAACTACGGCCGCGAAATCTTGGAGCTTCATACGCTCGGCGTCCACGGCGGCTACACCCAAAAAGACGTGCTTGAAGTGTCACGGTGCTTCACCGGCTGGACCGTGGAAGAACGGTTCATGGGCGGAATGAGCCTGCGCGAGATGCGGCCCCCGAACAAGATGGGCGCATTTCTCTTCCGTGAAGACCTGCACATGAAGGGAGCCCGCACGGTGTTGGGTAAGAAGATTCCCGACGGCGGCAAGGAGCAAGGCGACCTCGTCATTGCTATGCTCGCCGAACATTCTTCGACCGCAAACACTCTGGCGACGAAACTTTGCCGCTACTTCCTCGGGAACCTTGCCGAGCCGTTTATCGCTCCGACGGCGAAGCGCTATCTGGATTCTAAAGGCGACATTAAGGCGATGATCGAGCCAATTCTTCGCTCAGAAGAATTTGGTCAAGATGCCGAACTGCCCAAGCGACCGTTCGACTTCATCGTTTCATCGCTTCGGGCACTGGATGCAACCACGACCGGCCGAGGTTCGGTGCAACCTGCGCTGGAGCGTCTCGGTCACGCTTCCTTTAATTGGGCCATGCCAGATGGCTATCCAACCAAGACGTCGGCGTGGACCGCGAGCATGCTCGCCCGGTTCAACTGGGCGTTGGCACTTGCCTACGGCCCGCTCGAAGACGTCGAGATCAGCCCCGAGCGGCTCGGCGAGAGACTATCGCTTTCGCCCGAAGATGCCGTTGCTTATTGCGTGCTCGGACCGGGACGCGAACTCCCAACTCCGGCCAAATCTGCCCGCGAAGCCGTGGCGCTTGCTATTGCCTCGCCCGAATTTCAGTGGAGATAACCCATGAGCCAACCCCACGATTGGACGTACTGCGACGGTCACGGCGGCCTAGAAGCATCCGCCGTCGCGCCGAAAACCCAAGAACGCCAAGAAACGGAAGTATTCCGCACCCGTCGGCAATTCATCACCACACTCGGCCTCGGAGCTGCCGGATTGATGATGGGCCGATCAGCCCTTGCTCAGGTTGCCATCAACCCGGACCGAACCAGCAATCACGTGCTGGTCAGCATCTTCCTGCGGGGCGGGGCCGACGGCCTCAACTGGGTGATCCCGGTTGAAGACTCCAACTACTACCGACTGCGCCCGAACCTCGGCATCGCCAAGCGAGACACGCTCGCGCTCAGCGATCAGTTCGGGTTGCACCCGGCGATGGCCCCGCTAATGCCATGGGTCCGGAACCAACAACTTGCCTTCATTCACGCCTGCGGCTCGCCCGACGCCACCCGCTCGCACTTTGAGGCCATGCGGACCATGGAATACGGCGTGGATGACGGTCAAGCCGGAACCGGTGGCGGATGGCTCGCCCGGTACCTAGCCGACACTGAGTCGGAAAGCACGCCGCTTCGGGCGGTCGCGTTTGGGTCGGTCCTGCCCGATTCCCTGCGCGGAAGTACGAGCGCGATGGCCCTGCAAGCCCTTGATCAGTTCAAGCTTGAGGTTCCGAGCGGAGCGGGAAATGAGCGGGAATGGATAGAACGGCTCAGCCGACTTTACGGTCAGGACAAAGACGAACTCAGCCTCGCAGGCCACGAGACCCTCAACCTTCTCAAGACCCTGCGCACAATTGACCCCGAAGCCGACACACCCGGCGGCGCGGGCAACTACCCCGATTCCGAACTATCGCGCGGACTTCGCGACGTGGCCACACTGATTCGTGCTGATGTCGGGCTGGAAGTTGCTTGCCTCGACCGCGGGGCGTGGGACACCCACGTGGCCCAAGGAACAACTACGGGCTGGTTCACCGGAAACCTCATGGACGTGTCCACCAGCGTGGCCGCGTTCCTGAACGATCTCGGACCAAGGAGCAAGGATGTCACGATTCTCATCCAGACCGAGTTCGGCCGCAGGGCCTCGGAAAACGCCCAGCTGGGAACCGATCACGGCCTCGCGGGCGTGATGATGGTGCTGGATCACCAGGTTCAGGGGGGAAAAGTTCATGGAAAATGGCCCGGCCTTAAACCCGACGAGTTGGACCCCGTGGGAGACCTCCGCGTCGCAACGGATTACCGCACCGTCCTCGCCGAAGTGGTGAAGGCGCGTATGCGTCCGACCAACCTGAAGGCGGTCTTCCCCGATTTCAGCCCCGAGGTGTTTGACATCTACAGAAAATCGGTCTGAAAGTGCAATGATCGGCGGCTGTTCAACGTTGAATAGCATGGGCGGACGGAGGAATCTGTACGCTATAGTCTGGATTCATCATGGAACATCCGCCGATCATCACTCCCGAAGAATCCATCCTCCAGGAGCTCGAATCTCAGCGTCCCAACCATGCTCCTACCCTCCTTAGTCGCGCAGAACGGCATCTCGCCGTCGAGCGCGGCTTTCTTGGCCTCTACCGCTGGTACACCGCCCGAAGCCAAGAAACCCGAAATTGGCACCCCGACCTCACGTTTGATTGGCGGAACTACCGCCAAGACCACTCCGACGACATTCACCAAATCGTAGAAGGGTTCTTTGCCGTGGAACAATATGTTCCGGACTACGTAATTACGCTTCTGCGGCTCATCCGCCGCTCACACGGGCGGTCTCACTTTCACATGCGGTGGGGCTCTGAAGAAGAAAAGCACGCCGACATGTGGCACAACGCGGTTCAGTTCGGTGGCCGCCGAAGTCGCGAATGGCTCGAAGACTATATGTTCGCCCTGCGGGGCCAAGAGTGGAAGCTGCCGTGGGATGACCCCATGCACATCTGCTTCTACACCGTGTTCCAAGAGCGCGCAACGCAGGTCAACTACCTCAACCTTGGTCTCGTGGCAAAAGGCGAAAGCCCGGTGGAAGCTTACAAGAACGACGAAGACCCAGTGCTCGCCCATGCCGCCCGCGTGATCGCCATAGACGAGGCCGCCCACTATAACTTCTTCCTCGAAGGTGCCCGGCTCTTCCTCTATTACTTCCCCGATGAAGCCGTGAACGCTATGGTGGACATCATCCGTCACTTCAGCATGCCAGCCGGTGACATCATTCCGGATTACGCGCAACTGACCGAGGCCCTCCACCGCACCACCATCTTTGGCCCACGCCAGCACTACCGAGACGTGGTGAAAGTCGCGCTCAAAAACCTAGGCGGCGACGGCCTTAAAGCCGTGGAAGACGGCATCCGGCGCTCGCGCGAGGTTCCGATGGAAGACGGTCAAATGCGCACAACCGCCATCTTCGATTCACTTGATTACGACACGATTGAGGCCAAAGTTCAGCAACTCATCGGCCGGGTGAACCAGCACGAGGCCAAATTTGGGCTCGACAAAATTGCGCCAACCGAGTTTGTTCCGAACCCAGATATCGAAGCCTGGCGAAACCAGCGCGGTTAGAAATCGCCGCCGCCAAAGTCCCCGCCGCCGTCGCCGCCACCGAAGTCGCCACCACTTCCGCCAAAGTCTCCGCCGCTGAAGCCGCCCGCCGAGTCTAAGCCCGAACTCGCCCAATCGCTCCAGCCGCCATCGCTTCCGCCGCCTACTGGGTGGTCAGAAAAGTAGTTATGGTGGTGATGGGTGTGCGAGCCGTGCCCGAACCAACTGTTCATCACGCTACCCAGCAAGAAATACTGCAACATGCCGCCGGAATCCATTCCCATGCCCTGGGTTTGGTACCACGGCAAGAAACCGCGCTCGGTTTGCACACCCGCAATGCTCGGCTGCTCACCCCTCTGGAGCTTTGCAATCGTCTCCGGGCTTGCCATCACCGTGCGGCGTACGCCGTTCATCGAAATCTCCACCGGTTGAAGGTGGTCGCTTGGCTGACCCGTGAAATAATCCGTTCCCGTGCGAGGCTCGAACCGAGGTGAGGCCACCGGATCAATGTTCGATTCGTCGCTATGGATTCGGTACGCCAGATTCGTGCCTTCGGTAACGTTGGCAATCGCCGTTCGGCCGATTTCGCTCGCCATGCTGGATTGGTCGAACTGAAGCCGCGCTGCGTCGAAATCTTCAATCTTCTTTGCGCGAGCGAGGGCAGAATCCGCAAGCGAAAGCATGTCGGTGGCTCGTTCGCGTGCTTCGCGAACTTCGGTCACCACGGCCGGGTCCGTGATGAGGCCGTCGTAGGAGTCAATGAAGCTCAGGTCGTTTACGGCGCGGTCGCGGGCAACTTCGGCCCATTTCTTCGCGCTCGCGACGCGCGCGCGGCGCATGGCTAGCCAGACACCACCGCCAATCGCCCCGGCCCCCAGAACGAAGGGGAGCGGGTTGAACGCGGGCTTGGGTGCGGCGGGAACAGATGTTGTTCCGGCTGTAGCCGGGGTGGAATCTGCCGCCTTCTTCACGTTCTCAGCCAGCCAGACGATGCTCGGCGTGAAATTGTTGGCGTTTGCGCGTTCTGCGGCGCGTTCGCTCAGGTTGGCCAGCGCGGTTTCGGGAACCCGGTCGCTGTACGCCGTGATTCCCTGCTTGGTGTAGACGATCACAATGGCGTTGGTGAGGTTAAGCCGCTCTTCGAGCAGCCATTTGGCGTAGGAGCCGCGCCGCTCTTTGCCGTTTTGCTGCCACTTGGTTCCGAGGTTTGGAACGGCCAGCACCTTGAGATTCATCGGTTGGACCGCTTTTGCGGCGGCCTCGATTTGGGCTCGGTCGATTTTTCCCTTCGCCGAAGGGTGCGCCCACATGGGGTCGCGTTCCAGGGTGGAATACGCCTCTCCGGCCAAATTTTCCTGCGCGGCTGCGCTGGTCACCAACAGAATTCCGGCAAGGTGGGCAAGCCCGACGTGAATTTTCATTCCCTTCTCCTCTATTGTACGTGGAGGCGGGGCCTGGGGTTTGGAATTGTTAATTCCCGGCGCGGCCGGCCCATAGGCCACGCCCTCGGTCTTTCACGTGGATACGCGAAAGACCTCTGCCCCGTCCGCGCCGGGCTGTGGGTTTAGGTTGTCCGCCTACGCCGGAGCAGGGCGATTAGCCCCGCGCCCAGTGCGAGCACCGTGCCGGGTTCCGGCACGGGTTCCAAAAAGATAAACGACTGAGGATCGGTATTTTGCGATCTTACTTGAGCTATAAAAACCGAATGATCGTCATTAATGGATTCAGGGTTTCCTACTAGTGGACCCGTGAAATTCCGCTCATCTACGAGCGAGTCAAGGGAAACTTGCGACTCTCCGAGCCGGTTTAGAAATGGCTCGGCTCTAGAGGGATTCGTGAATCGTCCGCCCAAGATCAATCCGTCTCCGGACATTCCCATAAAGCCAATGTCATTACCAATCCAGGTCTCAAGGATTGATCCCGTTCGATTCCAGATATGGGCAGCGTTCACGCTAGTAGTACCCGTAATGTATTGGCCGTTCCCAACCACGATTCCGTCGTTGCTGACCGATACCCGAGTTATCCGAATCGGGTTCACAGTTCCAGGTAGCGAGTTCAGCACATAAGACGAGCCGCCAGGGTGAAACACGGCGCTATAAGGTGAGAAAAAGCCAATGCCGGCCGAATGTCCGTTTTCACTAACGTCCCAAATTTGCGTGTTTCCACCAGCCGTATTCGGCAGATACGTCACTTCGTTCGTGTTAATGTTCCATATCCCGCGGTTGTTGTTCATGCCAGGGAGGTCGAACGTACTCCAACCAACTAGGCCACTGTTGGTGATGTCCGACGGAACCATGGTGAATGATATCGGAAAAGGTGCATCGGGCATCATCCGAAAACCGTCACGTTCATTCCAGAGGCCAACTCGGCTGCCGTCATTGGTGCCATCAACAGCCAGTGCCACGTTGCCATGATCATCCAGTGCAGTGCCGATAACTGAATTTCCGGCCGGATCACGTAAAGGAAGTGCCAGAACAGAACCGTTCATAGACCTAATGAAGTTATGAGCTACCCCATCCACCATTTTGTAGTACAGGGTGTCTCCCCGACTATTGGAGTCAGTAACCCTTACATCCCAAGGCAGCGTGAACTGCGTGGCTCGGTAGCGGGGCATCTCCGCGCCTACCTGCGCGGAGATTAACGGGATCACTGTCAAGAGAAGTGATTTGGTTTTCATTGATTAGTCCGCCTGGGTAGGTCGAGAAACGCCAAAAAGTGCCTGTTTTATGTACTGCTTTAGCTCGCCTCGGTACCCGTGCAAGTTGTAGTTACTTGGATGGTACATTCTGGCTGGGTTACTGAAAGTGCCTCGATAGAGGGACATATCTCCGATGTACTCATAGGCTGACCATCCCGAATTCTCAATCTTCTCCGTGAAAACACGAGTATCAAAATACCATTGTGTTCTTTGCAAGGGGCGAGAGAGTGGCGGTCCGGCTTGTCCGCTTGGGCCGTCATTATCAGCGTCATCAAAGAGCGTGCCCGACCGAATTTGAGCTCCAAACTCGGTGAAGACAATCTGGGGATAGAACCCAAATTGTGCGTTATGATTATCGGACCACGTTTTGATTACATTATTGGCAACCAGCGCAGGCTCTAAGCCAGGAAGAAAATAATGGCAGTCATATGTGTTTCCAAGCACAGTACCGGTAAAGTCCCGCGCATAGTTATAGTCCAGGAATTCATCTGGCCCATCCACCCGATTTACGTGGGTGAATTTCATTGGCTCATAAAGGTGCCAAGCATAAATGAGCTTCGTGAGTTCCGGGAATTCCGCTCCTGTATAGGGTGCCGTATGTTGAGGCTGAAGGTTGATGTTATCGGGACCGTAAGGAAGTTGAAGGTGCTGACTCACGATAATCCGATAGGCCGAGTTAACATTATGGACTGCTCTTGCAGCGTGTAACATTATGTTGCGGAATTCACGCATTTGCACGGTGCGCCATCCAATGTGCGACATGTCTATAACTCCGGTTGTTGGGTCGTCTGCGATTAAGTGCGGTGGCAAATGCCGGCTTAAATTAGCTTCATCTTTCGTGAACAAGTTCTCGTACGGCTCATTTAACAGTTCAAGTACGACCGTGTCCGTTGGTAATGCGGCACCTTGGCTCACGAAATAGGCATCCAGTCCCTGAACAAATGACTGCCAAACCTTGGCCAACGGATGGTTCGGGCTACCAACCCCGTCTAAGTAATGGTACAGGTAACGTCCCGTATACTCCTTCCCGGGCGGAATCGTACCAGGTGGGGTAAATCGCCGGGAATAGTTTTGCGCGGATATGACAACCGGGTGGAAGTCGAGAATAACCATTAGCCCGGCTTCTTGGGCTTCCCGTATATCCTCGTAGAGCGGACCAAAAATAGGAGCATTCCCCGGTACTAAATCCGGTGTAAGCGAATTCTCGAAGAGTCCAAGTGCCACGGGGTCGATCGGAATCCGGATATGGCCGAACCCATCGTTGAAGATTTGCTTTAGATCCTGGAAGTCATCATCTTGACGGATCATCTCCCGCATACGGCTAATCGAGTGCGCGTCGAGACCTGCAGCTGTGCTGACTTCAAACCGGTGGGTCATGTTGCCGTATACATATGGGATGTTGATTCCCCGTCGCAAGCCGTTGGGCAAGGTAGGGGAGATCGGGTCAGCGTGCGCTACCCCCCCCCGGCGAGAACGACGGCGAGGCCGACGAATCGGCTGATGCCGGAAAACGAAACTTTGCTTCGTTTCATAACATCTTAACTATAACAAAAACCGCCAGAAAAACCAAGTCTTTTTTGCAAAACGGCAAATAATGCAAATTTCCGTCAGTTCTGTGCAGTCAAACCACATCCCGGCGCGGACGGGGCAGAGGTCTTTCGCGATTCTCGCGCGAAAGACCGAGGGCGAGGCACTGGGCCGACCGCGCCGGGAACGCGAATTTTCCCGCCCCGAACATTTTCGGGGCCAAAATACGTATACCATCCATATGACCCTGAAATTTGTTTTTGCCGCGTTGCTCACTTCGGCCCTGCTCGCCCCCGCATTCGGAAAAATGATCAAGAAAGACGTCGAATATCCGTCTGGCCTTACGGTTTGCGAAGGCTTCCTCGCCTACGACGACACCTTCAAGGGCAAGCGTCCGGTCGTGCTCGTGGTTCACGATTGGAACGGCATTGACGCCTACGAGAAGCGCCGCTGCGAGATGCTCGCCAGCCTGGGCTACGTCGCCTTCGCCGTCGACATCTATGGCAAGGGCGTGCGCCCCAGCGGAGCCGAGCGCGGGGTGCAAGCCGGGAAATATAAAGGTGACCGCGAACTCTTCCGCGAACGCCTGATTGCCGGCCTCACTGAAGCAAAGAAGCTCTTCAACGCCGACGCCACCAAGGTCGCCGCCATCGGCTACTGCTTTGGCGGAACGGGCGTGCTTGAACTCGCCCGCAGCGGTGCCGACGTGAAAGGCGTCGTCAGCTTCCACGGCGGTCTCGATACCCCCACGCCGCTCAACGCCAACAACATCAAGGGCAAGGTCCTCATCTGCCACGGCAACATAGACCCCATGGTTCCGCCCGCCCAGGTCGAAGCTTTTCGCAAGGAAATGGAAGACGCCGCCGTGGACTACCAATTCATTGGCTATGCCGGAGCCGTCCATGCATTCACCGAACCCTCGGTAGGCAACGACCCTAGCACGGGTGCGGCTTACAATGCGAATGCCGACCGCCGAAGCTGGGACCACATGAAGTTATTTTTAAAAGAAGTTCTCGGTTCATAATGAAGGCCAGACATGGCCGACACCAAACCCGCTGAAACCGCTCCGGAAAAGAAGCCGCGTGAGTTTCAAGTAGAGCCACCCGTCGTGAAGCACCACGAATCGGGTGGCCTTTCTTATACAACCACCTGCGGGCGCATGCCCCTGCGGAACGCCGAGGATGAGATCGTCGCGCAAATGTTTTTTTGCGCCTACCACCTCGGTCACGGCCAACCCGACCCTAAGCGAAAGCTCGTGTTTGCGTTCAACGGCGGACCGGGGTCGCCCTCGCTTTGGCTACATCTCGGTGCGCTCGGCCCGAAGCGGATTCCGATGGTCAACGACGGCCACATTCCGCCGCCGCCCTATGAACTGGTGGACAACGACGCAACCTGGCTGACCGAAGCCGACATCGTGTTCATTGACCCCATCGGCACCGGGTTCAGCGAAGCCAAGGACGAAAAAACGCTCGAGGGCTACCTGGGAATGAAAGGCGATATCGAGTCCATCGTCGAATTCATTCGCCTGTACCTCACGCACTACCAGCGCTTCGGCAGCGAGATCTTTCTTGCGGGCGAAAGCTACGGCACCACCCGCGCGGCGGGCATTGCGCACGACCTGATCAATTACGGAATCGGCGTGAGCGGCGTGATCCTTATCAGCATGGTGCTGGCGTTCAACACGCTGCACATCGAATGGGGCAACGACCTTCCCTACATCCTCTTTTTGCCCACTTACGCCACAACGGCTTGGTATCACAAGCGGCTGGATTCCAAACGCTTCCCGGACCTGCAAAAGCTGATCGCCGAAGTGAAGGATTTCGCCGAAGGCGAATATGCCACCGCTTTGATGAAGGGCGACCGCCTGAGCGACAAGGAACGGCTTTCCATTCGGAAGCGACTGGCTGATTACACCGGACTCTTACCGGAGTTCTTGCGGTTAAATCGGGAGCGGATCGAGATCATGCGGTTCTGCAGTGAACTTCGCCGCGACGAGGGCATCATTGTTGGCCGTTTAGATAGCCGGATACCCGGCCCGGCGCTGGATCCGGGCGCGCAAACCATGCTCGCCGACCCCAGCATGGCCGCAATCATGCCGCCTTACATGATGACCATGATGGGCTACTTTGCCGGCCCGCTGGGCTATGAAACCCACCTGGAATACAAGATCTTCAAGACCTTCAACAAGTGGAAGTGGGACATGCCCGAAGGCGGGTCGCCCGACACGAGCGAGTTCCTGAGCAAGGCAATGGCGAAGAACCCGCACCTCCGGGTCTATGTCGCGAGCGGCTACTACGACCTCGCGACCCCGTTCTTTGCGACCGAGTTCACGCTGGCTCATATGAACCTCGCGGAGCGAATCAACCGAGTGACGGTGGAAGAGTTCGAGGCGGGACATATGATGTACACCCACGACGGGTGCCTTTCGCAGTTAAAAACTTCAGTGTCGAGATTTCTTTCGGGAACCGAATGACCGGACCTCAGTTCGATTCAATTGTCATCGGGAGCGGCCTGGCAGGCTTAACTTTTGCCTTGCACATGGCCGATCATGGGCGGGTCTTGGTGGTCACCAAGGCTTCGCTCTTTGAATCGAACACCTCCTACGCCCAAGGCGGAATCGCCGCCGCCATCGGTGATTCGGATTCGTGGCAGCTGCACGAAGAAGACACGCTGGTGGCGGGGGCGGGTCTTTGTGACCCGGACGCCGTGCGCATGCTCGTTCAGCGTGCACCACACGCCATAGAGTGGCTTTCGAGCCTCGGAACTCAGTTCACCCAGGCCAGCACGGGTCAGAGCCTTGCGCTAGGCCTTGAAGGCGGCCACAGCCGAAACCGGATTGTTCACCACGCGGATAAAACCGGCTGGGAAGTCGAGCGCGCCATCAACCAGGCGGTGCGGGATAACCCCAACATAGACGTACTGGAAAATGCGTTCGCGACCGACCTGCTGATTACGAACGGACGGTGCACCGGAGTGCGGGTTCACATTGCCGACCTCGAATCGCGTTCGATTCCGGCCCGAAACGTCATGCTGGCCACCGGCGGCGCGGGAAGGCTGTATCAGCACACCACGAACCCCCGTATCGCCACCGCCGATGGAATTGCATTGGCCGCACGGGCCGGAGCCGCGATTTCTGACATGGAATTTCAGCAGTTCCACCCAACCACGCTCTACCACGAGAAGCTTCCGAACACCCTCATCACCGAAGCCGTGCGCGGCGAAGGCGGCACCCTGCGCAACCACCAAGGTGAGCGCTTCATGTACCAGTACGACGAGCGTCTAGAACTCGCCCCGCGCGACGTCGTCGCCCGCTCAATCCATGCCGAAATTCTGCGGTTGAGCACGTGGTGCGTTTACCTGGACATGACTCACCTGAAACGGGAGTTCATATACGAGCACTTCCCGACCGTAACGGAAAAATTGAAGTCGGTCGGAATCTTCCCGCACCGGCACTGGATTCCGATCGTTCCGGCCCAGCACTACAGTTGCGGCGGTGTGAATACGGACCTCCACGGCCAAACCACGGTTCCCGGGTTGTTTGCCGCCGGAGAAGTCGCCCGGACGGGTGTGCACGGCGCAAACCGATTGGCCAGTAACTCCCTATTGGAAGGCATTGTGTTTGCCGAGGCTGCCGCAAACAAGGCGAAAGAACCGTCGCCGTTTAGCGAAGCAATTCCGGAGGTTAGACCTCGTCACACGATCTTTGAACACGAAGCGATTCGGATTCAGCGGGCCCTTCGGCATGGCCTCACCGAATTTCTGGGAATCGTGCGCACCAACGCAGGCATGCAGGAGATGCGCGAGAAGCTCGCCCAGCTTCATAAGCAGTATTCGGCGGCGGAACCGGCGCCCTATACGCAGTACTCGGTGGAAACCGAAAACCTGCTGATTGCAGCAAAGTTTGTGGTGGACGGCGCCATTGCACGCCAAGAAAACGTTGGACTCCACTACAACGCCGACCTCGCCTAACGCGGCATCGTGTAGCCGGGGACCGGTTCAGACTTTCCGTTCGGGCTCCGAACTACCACCTGGGTCGCTTTCTTGGGGTCAGGTCGGCCCAAGATGTAGACGTCTTCTCCATTGATCGCGCTCGCTAGCCGGGCTTCTCCGAGCGTGGTGGAATCAAGATCGTAGCCGGGTGGAACCCGCAATATTATGACGGCAGTCCCGGCAGAGATATCGAGCACCACGTTGTTTCCGGCAAGTCTTCCGCGAATCGGCGGGCCGGAAAGTTTCCGGTATGGAGACCGGAACACCGGTTCAAACGGGCTCGTATGCACCGGTGAAAAGAACACGGCGCGTTCATTGCCGAACGGCTCTGGCACCCGTGTTTCCCTTCCAAAGAACGCGTGAAGCCCATTCTCGGCGGCGAGAACGGCCTGGCTGAGGGCTCCCTGGAGTTGCGCGTTGGCGTAATCCGCGAGCGCGCCCCCCAAGGCCACTTTTGCCTCGGCAAAGCGGTCTGCGTTGGGCAGTTTCCAGGTCTGCAAATCGCGCGTTGGCGAAAGCGCGGAAATCTGAGTTACTACGGATTCCGAACTAATTCCGTGCGATATAAGTAGGGAGTCGAACGGCTTTAGCGTCGCCCAGTTACGGCTGTCCGGACGAAAGTCGGCAAGTTGGGCGCGAAACGCAAAGCCAACCGCGTCCAGGTTCGGAGGCATCGGACCCTGGCCTGTAATAATGGACCGTCCAGCCGCAAGCGGCCGCACGGGAAAGAAGCACTTTATCTCTGCCACCGGCGAATAGGCAAACGGGCCATCTTCGCGAGGGGCGTCGAGGTGCCGAATGTCGGGTTCGAGCCCGACACGGTAACCGCCGCGCCAACTAAGCAAAGCGGGCGGCGGCACTACGGCCCCTCGCCGGTCAAAAAACCACCGCGCCGATACCCCGCCGTCGGCCCGCTGGACTTCAAGCCCCTTCAGTTGGGGGCTCGGCTCCGACCAGAATGCCTCGTGCTGACATATGCTCTGGACCAAAAGCCCGAGTGCCGAGACGTCTGAGGTGTTCAGGGCGCGCGTTCCCATTGGCAGCGCAAATCGGACCCAACCTTTATGCAGCTCTTGAGAGGCGGTTCGGATCTCCCAGTTCCCCACTTTGCCGCTCACAACCAGAGAAACCGGCTCCGTAAAGGTCATCAGCACAGGGGGTTGGCTATCTTGATAGCTAAACGTAACCCACCGACTGGGAGCCGTGGGCACGCCGGCGTCCACGCTACCTTCTGCCCAACTGAGGCGAGGCGCATTGAGCGCACCGAGCCGTAGCCGGAACCCGCGCTCGAACAAAAATTCCGGCCCCGCCGAAAAGGCATTGACTCTTAATTTTGTGGGAGAGTAGCCGGTTGAATCGAGGCGGAAGACTTTGATTCCGGGCGATGGCGAAAGGGGAGCGATCAAACGAAACTGCCCCGTGAACTGCACAAGGTCCGCCGAAGGGAATTTGGGCCGAAGACCGTCCCCGCTCAGCGACCAGCCCGGTACCGCCGGGAACTCGGCCGCCCACCCGACCGCAACCAGAGCCAAAAAGGCGCTAATCGAACGAAGCACGCATAAGCTCGAATCCGAGCCGCTTCCGGCGTTGGTCATAGCTGATTCCGATGTCGCGTGCACCCAAGCGGTAGCTGATGGTGTAACTCGTTTCTTGATACCGGGAGCTTCGGAATCCGTCAAGGGTTGTGTAGGCTCCCACGCGCCAAAATTGACTGATTCGGTAGGTCGCATCGGCCTGTAGATTATAGCGAGAAACGTCCATGCTCGCCGAACCAATCGCGCTGGTCGAGAGCCTCCCGCTTCTCAGATTCAGCGAACCATTGAACCGGTGCTGACCGATGAATTGCCGCTCAAACGGGTCGCTGGAGAACGTGTAACCCAGTGTCGCGCTTGTTGAATTGCTGAATCGCGCACTCGTATTGATATCGAAGTTCAATACAGGCTCGGTGGAAACGTTCTTGCCCCATTGCTTGGTTACCCGCGCCGTCGAAAACACGCTGTAATTGTTTCCGATCACCGGTCGCATGGAAAGGTTCAGGCTGGTACCGAACAACTCTTGGAAGCTGCGCTGCCGCGAAGTGGGCGTTAAATCGAACGTTGAGTTGCGGTTAGCGTAGACTCCGGCAAGGCTGAATGAAACGGGGAGTTTCGGCACCGGCTTTGGCACGGTTGCCAAACTAAACGTAAGGTCACGGGTGGAATTTTTCGGGCCGCGAGTAGATTGAGTGCCGTTTAGGTTCAGGTTTGCGCGAACCCCGGAAAGGTCGCGGTCAATAAACGCGCTCCCGACCAGCAGATTGTGCGCGGGAAAATCGAGCTGGATAAACGCGCGCGACTTCTTGTCTAAACGCAAAGATTGCCGACCGGCGAGACCCCAGTCTTTTCGCAACGCGCCAACGAGCGCGATGCCGCCCTGGTTGTCATCATTGGCTCGCCAACTACGCTCGACATCCAAGAAAAGGCCGCCTGCGCCGCCCGCCCCGCGTTGGAACAACGTTCCGTAACGTAACCGCAACAGAGACTCATCATGTCCGCCAAGACTCAGATAGTACGGGTAGTTGATGGCGAGCTGGTTGTTTCCAACCTGGATGTAGTCTTCGGCAATGTTCGGGTTTGAGGACTGAGTGCTGGTTCGGAAGAGCGGAACTTTGAGAATAACCGTGCCGTTCACGTCCACCGTCGCATCGTTGAACCGGACTTCCCGGTTCGGTTGGGCGACAGCTTTTCTCGCGTAGATGAGGGTGGGAACATCGAGCGAAGTAAACGTAAAGGTCTCCGGTATGGCCGGTTCCCGCCGAACGGTGATGCTGGTAAGGCCCTGAATGTTCACCAAGCTCGGCCGAATGTCTTCGGTCGGCACAATCTGAAAGAAGGGCGGCTCTCCGATATAGTTCAATCGGCTAACGGGCATGTCTTTGAGGCCAACACCTTCGAGCGTCTGCAGATTTAGGTTCAGCTCATGAAAATAGACGCTTTGGCCCTGACTTTCCACGGTGACCTTGCGCCCCTTGAGCACAAACGTCTTTAAGTCGAATTGGAGATCGTCGCCGCGTACGGTAACGTTTCGAAACTGGATGGTGGCCTTTTGGCCGGGGCCGCTGGCTTCGAAAATTTTGAGTTCGGGTGAGTAGGTTACGCGGCGATCGGTTGTGATGATGTACGACGCGTTATCCGATGATATTTCCTCATCTGAACCCGCAAATCGTACGCTGAAGGTCCGCGTGGACCGGAATGCGAGCACCGAAATGGTGACGTTTGCGTTGCCCTTTGTAAGACCAGAAGTGAGGGTGACGCGTGCAAGTCCGTTGGTGGTGGTAATCGAGTTTGAACTCAATTGCCCGAGGGTCGTTTCGAGAAGTATCTGGGTGCCATCGGGAACAAGCGAGCCGTTTCGATTACGGATCGTAAGCGTGAGGGTAGTCGAACTAATTCCGTCGGCGACAATGGCGTCTGGGAACGCCGTGACTTCGATGGTGGCGTCTTGCGCAAAGGCGAAGCCTCCCAAGAAGAGGCCCAAACACAAAAAAAGCCACCGAAGAGACTGCGCAAAACTGCGACGGGTCTCTTCGGTGGTCATTCTGTCTTGGGGTTCCTACTTAGCGGACAACGTTAACCGGAACGATCTTGCGGACGCGTTCGCCCGAAGCGGTTTCGGCCAAGATTTCGACTTGGTAGGTTCCCGGAGCAACGGCGCGGTTCGCGTTGTCACGCAGATTCCAGGTCGCCGTGTTCTCACCGGCTCCGCTGGCTCGTCCGCGGCTAATCGAGAACACTTCTCGGCCTGCGCCACTGAGGATGCGCACGCTAGTGGTGGCATCGGTGCTGAGCGTAAAGTTGATCGCGATCGGTGCTCCCGGAGCGCGCGACGGTCGAGCGACCACCACGTTTCCGATGAGGGCGCGTTGCGAACCCGCCGGCTCCAGCTCAACTTGAAGTTGGCGAGTACCCGGGTTGTCCATGCGGAACGTGTAGCTACTACCGAAGCGAAGGTCGCGTCGGGTGTTGGAGGACGGATCGACCAGCACGAGGCGCATATTGCGCGGCACTGTGTTGATGTTCGGCCAGTTCACGGTGACGTCACCGGCTTGGTGCGAAGTCACTTGAACGTTCCAGGTTTTGCGCGTCGTTCCCACGGCCAGATCCTGTGCAAGTCGCGACGGGCGTCCGTTGATCGTGCTCGCAATGGCGAGTTCGACCGTCGGGTTCGGCGATGCAGGCGGATCGAAGCGTCGGTTCAGATTCGCGTTTTGCGCGGAGCTTGCGACACCAATGTAGTTCTCGGCGTCAATTCCGTTTTGGGTTCGAGCCGTGAGTTGGAGGCGCCATTGCTTCTCGGTTTGTCGCCACGGAGTCGCGGCGGCCGAGCGGTTCAGCGTGCTGAGGCCCGGGGTGAAGAGCGGCGGCCATTGGATGCGGATCGGTTGGAGCGAAGTGACGAACACCCAGTACCCGACTTGGGGTTGGAGCTTGTCCGTGACGCCTTCCGTGAACCGGTAGAATCCGGCGCTGGGGTCATCGGCCGGTCGAGACCAGTAGGCAAGCGACGGGCTGATGAGGCCATTTTGCACGAGTTCGGCGTAGGTGAGAACCGAGGTTGGGTCACCTTCGAAGACGCCCGTGATTTGGCTCAGCGGAAGCGGAACCGGATACGGGTTACCGATCATGTTCCAGCCCGGCTGAAGCGTGGTGGTGAGGCCACCCGTATTTCCGTCCGCCGGGACGTTGACGCCGTTCAGACGTCGCTGACCGAGGTCGCTCAGCGGGACAAGCCAAACACCTTCGCCGCGTCCAACCGACGTCACCGGCTGATAGGTGCCGATGTTCGGTTCCCAGCGGTATGCGAGGTAGTCTCGGCCCACCTTGAGGGCGTTCGGATCAGTAACCGGTCCGAAAATATTGTCGAGTGAGGAGTCGCTAAAGTTCCACGGGAAGCTAAACAGCACCGCACCTTCCGGAAGACGAACCTTCGGAGTGGCGGAGACGAGCACCGAACCCGAGAGAGTCCGCGTCGGTCCCGGAGTCGGGGAGACAGTCACGCTGTATGGAAGCACGCCCGTCACATTACCGTCGGCGATCACGCGCCACGTGATGGCACCGATTTGGTTTGCCCCGATGATGGGCACCGTCTTCTCGGCCGTTTCACCATCGGCGAGGCGGAGGCCTCCGTTGGTGGGGATATTGATGCGATAGCGCACGTTTTGCAACGGCGTTTCGCGATCTACGACGGCGTATTGGTTATCCACGTACGCGGCAATCGTGAACGGATTCGGAGCCAAGTCGTTGGTTCCTCCGTTCGGCGTCGGTTCGATGATGCGCGGCGAATCTACGACGAAGGCGTACGGATCGACGTAAATCGCGTTGCTCCACGGCGAACGCAGATAATGGATGACCTTTCGGGACGAGCCCGCCGAAACCGTTTGTCGCGGGAAGGTGAGCACAAACGAAGCCTCGCCGAGCGATTGATCCGAATCTTCACGGACCGGGTCAAACGTGGCGTCTACACCGGGGTCGCCTGCGCCCGTGTCGTTAAACAAACGGGTCGCCGGGTTGTTGTCTTGAATGGTGCGAGTGAAGTTACCGATCAGGATTTGATTTGCGAGCGTCGCGTCCGGCGTCGCATCCGTCGGTCCCATGTCCACGCGAACGCCGTACGGCTGTGCGAAGCTCCACTGGAAGTTCACGTAGTTCGGGAAGTTTGTGGAAACCGAGCGCACAAAGTTCTTTTCGGTTTGAAGCGGGCGAGTGGTATCGGTTTCGATGAAACCGATGTAAGGCGAGCCGCCTTGCACCAAGGTCGGGCGCGGAATCGACGTGGCACCGTTTCGCAACGAAAGTGATTGGTTGTGACCTTGAATATCCGTTCGGCCGCCGGAAGTGCGAAGGCCTGGATACATGGCAAATCGGAGGCCCAGTTGCGCGGCATCTTCACCCAAGTTTCGGAGCGTCCAATCGTACTTGATCGCGTCGCCAATCACGCGTGCTACGAGGACCGCTTCGACGTCAGCATCTCGCCAGACGGCTTGGGTTTGGCGCAGACTTTCGCCCGTAAAGATGGATGCCAGGCCGCCATCGCCGAATAAGGCGTTCGAGCCATCGTCTTTGACGATGGTCACGTAGCAGTAATCGCCGGCGGCATCGCGAGGCGAGCCAAAACTCAACGCCATGCCGTTGTCAAAATCTGTTTGGACCGAGCCCACTCCGCCGATAGAGATGGCCATTCGGCCGGAGGCGTTGAGCGTGCGAGCGGTCGGGGCAAAGCACGGACCGTTTTGGCCACCGTGCGTCACGGTTCCGGAAACACCCATCGTGAACCGAATGAAGTTGTTGCCCATGCCCGTCGTTGCATAGTCTGGGGAGTACGGGGCCGTGTTTTCGGGGTCAATACATTCGTTTAGCCACCCTTGTTGAGCCGAAGCCGCGGCGGCAATGACGAGGCTGAGCCCGGTGAAGAATAACCTTTGTGCGTTCATGTGACTAACTGTTTATTATGTTTAAGGGTATCTGGCCGCTGAGGCTCAGAGCCAGATACCCTTGTTAGACGTGCATTGTGATGAAAGGACTACGCCGATTTTATGGATTTGGCGGCAGAGTCGGTCGAGTGAAGCGAGAGAACGCACTAAACACGTATCGTTCGCCACCTTCGAGTACCGGGCCGGGCTTATCCGAAATGTTTCGGACGCCGACTCGGAAGTAGATGGTCTGCACACCCGGGAAGAACGTTAGCGCTTCCGGCACGGCGCGGGTACTCAGGGTGCCCGTCGAGTTCGTGTCGGTTTGGCGCAGGATCAACCGGGTTTGATTGCCCGCCGGGAAGTCCGGAGAAGTTGAGAACTGCAGCGCGTATTCCAGAGCGATGGACGTGGCCGAACCACGAACCGAATCGAAGCGGAAGACCGGAGCAATCGTCACCGGAGCATTGTCAACGGGAGCGCGAAGCGTCGGGCGAGGCAACGGAGTCGCCGTTCCCGAAGCTGCAACACGCTCAGTGCGGAAGTAGCAGAAGCCGCCGCCGGCCGTCGTACCGCCGTTGTTACCACCACCGTTCGTGGTCGTACCTTGGCGAGTTGCAAACAGCGCGTCGTATTCAGCTTCAATGGAGCCACGACCCGAGAGGGTTCCGCCAAGCGTACCGCCCGTCGTTCCACCACCATTGAGACCACCGCCGGTCGTTCCGCCATTGAGGCCGCCGCCGGTCGTCGTACCCGTGGTGCCGCCGCCGCCCGTTGTGCCCGCCGAGGAGCCCGGAACGTCAATTGCATTCACGCGGTAGATGAGTTCGACCGAGTAGCGATAGGCTCGACCCGGAGCGAGGGCAAAGCCCGCGCCATCCGTTCCCGGAAGGTCGCCGACGCATTCGCCGCCGCCGGCAAATCCGAGGGAAGCGAGGTCGCTGTAGCTAAACGTTGCGTTGATGTCACCACGGTCTAGAGCCGAACCGACAGAACCCGGAACCACGATCACCGGAGCGTTGAACACGTCATCGCGCCAGACTTGGAACCGAACTCGGTCGTTATTGCCCTTGACAAAGCCGTCGACTCTCCAAGAAACCTTAACGGCCGGAGCATCCACCGGAAGCGCCGGGACCGTCGTGGCTTCGGCTTTCACGCCGCCCACAACTTTGTTGTCGTTACCACCTGCACCGAGCAGAACGAGTGCGCCCAGGACAAGAACCGTGGCGATGAGGCCGTTGTTGTTGCCGCCACGCTTCGGTTGGTTAACCTTCACGCCGCCGTTGCTGGTGAATTTGGGGCTGATGCTCGGAACTTGGAAGACGGCGCGGACTTTGTCGCCCGGCTGAATTCCCTTGAACGAACGGGTGATCTTAACGAACGCCTTGTCCGGTTCAACTTGCGAAACCACGCCCGCTGCCACTTGCTCGCGGCCTCGAACGACGATGATTTCTTGACCCGATTGGAAGCCGGTTCGCGAACCTTGGTTGATGAGCGCACTGTTATCCAGTGTGTTCAAAACGGTCGCGGTCGGCAAAGTGTTGCCTTGGATCTCGCGATATGCGTTGAAAGCAGCCGTTGCAATGGCTTCTTCAACGAGCGATTGATCCGTGACATCACCGGATCGGGTGCCGGAACTTGCGCTGAGCGCCGCTCCGTTCACAATTTGTCCACTGGCCACGTCCCACACGAAAACTCGCATGGCAACGTCGGCTCGCTTGCCGGCTGCCGTCGAAACCACACGGTAATTGAGGATTTCGCCGCTTACAACCGAGGTCACGCGCTCAGAGAGCTGAAGCTCGGTGCCCAGACGAAGAATGTCTCGGCTCCCGGTCACCGGTTGAATCAAACCAAGCTGTTGAATTTTGCGGTCCACACTGTCAAGCGACAGCGGTTCCACTTTTCCAGACTTGGTGATCTCGTTGACCAATGCTTCTGCAGCGGCTCGGCCATAAGCCTCGCCACCCTGAACGTCTACTTTGAAATTGACGATTGCCCACGTCGGCAGTGCATCAATGGGCCCTCCAAACGACTGGGCGTCGGCGCGAGCCACTAACCCTAAAGTCATAAAGGGCACCATCAGGGCTACCGCCACGATCGTGCTGATCATCCGTCCTTGAATACTTTCTATGAACCGCCTCACTCTTGCGAGTCCTCCATCTTGTCTATATCTCCGTGCGTCGGCCCAGGCAGGTCGCGGTAAACCGCAACTGTCTTGCCAGCAGGTTGCACTATAGCGCATCTACTGGACCAGGTGCAATTGGCACCCAGGGGGTCGTCGCTTCTTGTCTCGACTAGTCTAGCCCGTCAAACAATGACTTGGCTTCGGCTAATACCTGTTCATGGACGTCTGGCAAGTCGAAATTGGTTCGAAACACTGCATGGGCAAATGGAATTTTTGCACGTGTCGGCAATTGAGATGACAAAATTTTATCAGCCGTATCTGCCGAAATTTTTCTGTCCATCAAGCGTTGGCGCTGAATTTGGGGCCCGCAGGTCACCACCCACACCCGCTGGAACAGCGGAAACATGCACGCCTCGATCAAAAGGGGCACTTCGAACACATCCGCACGTGAAGCCAGCATGTGGTTTTGCACAAGGGGGTGGAAGTAAGCGTTCAACCGTCGCCGTGCCGCCGCGTCTTCGGTGATTTTTTCTCGAATCTGAGTTTTTCCGGAGGTCTGAGGCAAGCCAAGTTGCTCCAACGCATCCGAGCGGGTATCGGGAACTTCCCAGAGCTGGCGAACGAGGGCGTCCGCCGAACAGGTGCGCAGGCCTTTGCCAGAAAGGAAGTCAACAACGGTTGACTTCCCTTCTGCAATGCCGCCTGTTATCGCCAGTACTGGCAGATTAGACGCTAGGTGTGGCTTCGGTGTCGGACTTGGAATCATCCGTCTCAGTTTCCGCCGGTGCGGCTGTTTCTTCCTCATCGCTGCGGAAGTGAAAGCCCTTGAGCATTCCGAGCCGCTCGCCAATGGTGGCGCCGCCCGAGGATCCTCCGCCCGTGTTCCCACGACCGGCTCCACCCTCGAAACCTTCCGATTTCTTCTTCTTCGGTCCGCGGCGCTTGCCCGAATCGTATTCGGGAGCGTCAGCCGCCGGGCCGTAGCCGTAGCCGATTTGCGGCTCGGCCGCCGTTCCGGTCTTGAGGCTAAGCACCATACGGCGCTCGTCCGGGCGAAGATCGATAATGGTCAGCTCGACTTCTTGGCCCTCAGTCAACACGTCACTGGGCTTGTTTATGCGGCGATGGCAGACTTCGCTTACCGGCAAGAAGGCCTCGGCCCCCTCTGGCAATCGAACAAACACGCCGCTCTGCACCATGCGACCGATCGTGGTCGTGAGCTTGTCACCGATCTTGTAATTTTCCTTGATCAGATTCCACGGATCGGGGAGCACTTGGCGGAGACCAAGGCTGATTTTGCCGAGCTCTTGATCGAGTCGGAGAATCATGACGTCAATTTCTTGACCTTCCTTGAGCACTTCTTTCGGGTGATTAATGCGCATCCAGCTCATTTCGCTGATGTGCAGCAACCCGTCCATGCCGCCAAGGTCCACAAATGCGCCGTAATCGGTGAGTCGTCGCACGGTGCCGTGCATGACTTCGCCCGGCTTGACCTTGTTAAAGATCTCTTCCTTCATCGCTTCGCGCGATTCTTCTTCGGCTTGGCGGTTGGAGAGAACGACCTTCTTGCGCTCCTTGTCAATTTCGATGACCTTGAGCTCAAGCGTGGTGCCGAGAAACTTTTCGATGTTGCGGAGCTTCCCGCTTCCGACGTGGGTGGCAGGAACGAATCCTCGAACGCCAACATCCACCACAAGTCCGCCTTTAACGCGATCAACGACGGTCGCCGTGAGCATTTCTTGGTCCTGGAATGCCTTCACCACTCGGTGCCAAGCTTCGTCGAAATCCGCTCGCTTCTTTGAAACAATCGGGTTTCCGTTGCCGCCATCCGGGCGAATGACCACAACCGTGATCTTGTCGCCCACATTCACGAGGCCAACCGCCGAGTCTACGTTGTCATCCGTCAATTCGGAAAGCGGAATTTCGCCTTCCGATTTCATGCCGAGGTCCACGAACACTCGGTCTTTTTCGACTTGGATGACCGTAGCTTCGATACGGTCGTTCTTGTTAATACGGCGGAAGGACTGACCGCTTTGCTGGCGCTGGGCGACTTGGCGATCGAGATCGGCCATCGCGGCCTCAAACAGTTCGCGGTCATCTACCGGCTCTTCGGCAGGGGCGGGGGCGGGGGCAGGGCTCTCAGCTTGAACCGGGGCAGCCGGTGCGGCTTCCTCGGCAGGCGTGGGAGCAGGAGTGCCCGCGGCCTGGTCAGCCTCAGGACTCGTCGTTGCGCTCGCTTCTGGTTCGGAGCCGCCAGGGGCGACGTCCGTCGGCGCTACTTGTTCGTCGTTAATCATCATACAATACGTCCTGCGGTCTAGTATGCAGGCGGCAAAATTGTACCTCAAGTAGCGCCATTATTCTACGTTTGCGCATTGGGACCAAGTTCCCCACAAAACCAGCCCGCCATAATCAGATTTGTGAGCCATTTGATACGCACGATTGTGGATGTCGGGTCGAACTCCGTACTCGTGCTCGTCGCCGAACAGCGCTCCGGTCAATGGTATCCACTGTTTGAGTCGTCCACCGTAACCGGGCTCGGAGTTGGCACCAAGGCTTCCGGACTCCTTCTCCCCGACCGAATGGAAGCAACTTTGATTGCCCTTAAGGAGGCAAAGCGAGTATCCGATTCTTTGGGGTCGTGTACGTTCGAAGCCTACGGAACGATGGCCGTGCGCATCGCGACCAACACCCCCGAGTTTCTCGCGCTCGCGGCGGCCCAAGGAACTCCAGTACAGGTGTTAACTGGCGAAGAAGAGGCTGAACTCGGGTTCCTATCCGTGGCGAGCGACCCGTTGTTTGAGGGCCCCCAGTCGCTTGCACTCATTGACCCGGGTGGGCACAGCACCGAGCTCGTCGTCGCGGAAGGCTCGCAGAGGGTGTTTGGCCACAGCTTTCCCGTAGGCGCCCTCGGCTTGCGCGAACTCGCCCTTCCGATGGAAACTCCGGGACCAGGCCCGCTTATGCGCGCCACGCAGCTTATCGATGAAGTGCTTGAGGCAAACGCCCCGGGCGAAGTCAAGGGCGTCACGGTTACGGTCGGGGCAACCGGCACCAACCTTGTTTCCATCCGAGATGGTCTCCTCACGTGGCAACCCGAGCGGGTTCATGGCCAAACGCTGACCTACGAAGAAATCAGTCGGGCCGTGGCATGGCTGAGTTCCATGACGGACGCAGAGCGCGCAGCCGTACCGGGCATCGAGCGCGGTCGCGAACAGACAATCCATATCGGCGCGCTCATTCTAGAACGGTTTCTTTACGCAATACGGGCAGAAAGCGTGCGCGTCAGTGTCCGCGGCTGGCGATACGGCGTTCTTGAGCGGCCTCCACGAGGGACGGCATGAATTGGAGTCGGCGAGAAAAGGTCACCCTCGGCGGATTGTCTCTGGCGATTGCGCTCTACCTTGGCTTTGCCCGCGCGAACACCATTCCCCGCCTCACCGATAAGCCCGAGCCCGCGATCATAAACCTAAACGAAGCGACCGTTGAAATGCTAGAGAAGAAGTCCATTCCCCGGTCCATTGCCGAAGAAATTGTTCGGTTTCGGAAACTCAACGGTCCGTACCGAAGTTACGACGACCTCCACCGTGTCCCCAACATTACGGGTTCGGTGATCCAGGAGCTTCGCCAATGCGCTCGCCTATAAACGACTGGGATGCCTATTTCGCAGCGGTGGATTCCAAGCCGTTGCACCCGTTTCTGGCTTCCCTTTCCCCGGTTGTGCAGGGCCCCGGACTCGCATACGATCTCGGGTGCGGGGCTGGCCAGGGGTCGGTTTGGCTCGCCGAGCAAGGGTTTAGCGTAATCGCGGTAGACATTCAGCCCGCCGCCCTTAACTGCCTTCGTACCCGGATTCCCTCTGGCGGCTCCATAACTCCGGTACAGGCCGACATTGGAGAACTGGAACTCCAGCCGTGCGACCTCATCCTGTGTGCTTTCACGCTTTTCATCCTTCCCGCCAAAGAATTTGAGACCCTATGGGCAAAAATTCAAAATTCTCTGAGGCCAGGCGGTCTCTTTATTGGCCAGGTGCTCGGCGAACGCGACGACTGGGTAAAAGACGGCTACTCATACGTGACCCCCGTTCAATGGGAGTCGTTATGCGCCGCTTATGAACCGATTGTGGTGGAAGAAATCGAGCGGGATGGCTTGGACATTGTTGGAAATTCCAAGCATTGGCACATAACCCACTTCTGCTTAAAGCGGGTTTAATCACGGTTCCCCGTGACGAGTTTTGGCCCCATCGCCCCCCATTACGACCTCTTGATGAGTGCGATTCCATATGAGATGTGGTACGAGTACTACACCTTATTACTATTGTCGCAGGGAATTGAGCCCAAAACCGTTCTCGATGTGTGTTGCGGCACAGGAAGCGTGTGCGAGATCCTCACCGAGCACGGTTACCTGATGACCGGCTTCGACCTCAGTGCGGCGATGATCGAATCGGCTAACGAAAAGCGGGTCCAGAAAGGCCTGGTGATTGACTACCGCGTGGCCGATGCGACCAACTTTGACTTCGGGACCAAATTCGATGCCGCGTTCTCGTTCTTTGACAGCCTGAATTACATCACCAGCCTAGATGGCTTGCGAAACGCCATGAAATGCGTTGCGAACCATCTTCCGGCCGGAGCCTCCTGGGTGTTCGATGTCAATACTGCCTATGCCTTTGAAAAGGAGATGTTCACGCAAAGCGACACGCGCCGGAACGCTCCCATCAAATACGATTGGTTGGGTAACTACGACCCGGCGACTCGGATTATTGAGGTGGACATGAAGTTTTGGCGCGGTGATGAGGAACTGCACGAGGTCCATATCCAGCGGGCACACAGCGACGAAGAGATTCGCGACGCCCTACGCGATGCGGGCTTTACGGACGTGCGACGGTATCACAGCTACACCTTAGATAAGCCTCGCAAGAACTCGGACCGGGTGCACTACGCATGCCTTCGAACAGGTTAAACGCTCATCTATAATAAGGGTCGCGCAGTATGGATATCGTTGTTCCTGAATCGTTTAAGTATTTGTACGAACGCAACGCCAGCCGGCCCGTGTTCAAGATTCCGGACCCCATTCTGCGAACGGTGTGCTCACCTATCACGGAGATCGGGCCACACCACCGCGATCTCATCAAGCGCATGATGAAGGCCATGGACCTGGCCAACGGCGTCGGGCTCGCGGCCCCGCAAATGGGTGAGGCCGTGCGGATTATTGTGGTTGCACCGGGCGAAACCAAGCCCCTCGCGCTCATTAACCCCGAGATCGTCGAACTCTCGGGCGAGCAGATCGGGCAGGAGGGTTGCCTCAGCATCCCCGGCTTATACGGCGACGTCTTGCGCGCCGAAACCGTGGTGGTAGACGCCTACGACCACACCGGCAAGCCGGTGCGGTACGAAATGGATGGAATCGCGGCCCGGGTCATTCAGCACGAGGTGGATCACTTAGACGGTGTTTTGTTCACCGACAAAGTGGATGTTGCCACCCTGCACTGGATGAACCCGGAAATTGACGAAGACTAAGCCGCTTTTTCTATATCTTTCGGCTTAGGGGGCCACATGAGGCTGGCCACGACGCTTGCGGTGAGCACCGTCGCAATGATGCCAAGCGAGAGTCCGACCGGGAACTTGCCGTACCAGTTCCAGTAGCTGTAGGTCATCTTAAGTCCCACGAACACAAGGATGGCCGAGAGTCCATAGGCGAGGTAGTGGAACTTATCCATAAGTCCGCTAAGGGCGAAGTAGAGAGACCGCAAGCCCAGAATCGCGAATACGTTTGACGTGAACACAATGAACGGGTCCCGCGTTATGGCGAAGATCGCGGGAATGCTGTCAACCGCGAAGATGATGTCGGTGAGTTCGATGAACACAAGCGTGACGAACAACGGAGTCATCATGCGGGTGCCGTTTATCACGGTGAAGAACTTTTGCCCGTGGAAGTCGGGCGTCACCGGCCACAGCCGTTTGATGAACTTAATGACAGGGTTCTTGTCGGGGTCCACTTGCTTGCCGTGGGCAACCACCATTTTGATTCCGGTGAAGATGAGGAAGATGCCGAACACGATGACCATGAAGTGGTACTTCTCGAGCACCGCTGCGCCAAGGGCGATGAAAATGGCCCGGAAGACAAGCGCGCCGATGATTCCGTAGAACAGCACCCGGTGCTGAAGCTGGCTGGGCACCTGGAAGTAGGCGAACACCATCAGAAAGACAAAGATGTTGTCAACGCTGAGTGCCTTTTCTATGAGGTAGCCCGCAAGGAACGCTGTTCCAGCCTCGGTGGGACTGTATTGTGAATTCGGCTGAATCGTGTCCCACGCGGCGAATATGACGCCGTTGAAGACCAGGGCCAACGCGATCCAAACGCCAGTCCAGATGAGCGATTCTTTGAGAGAAACGACGTGTACCTTGCGGTGAAACACGCCTAGGTCGAGGGCAAGCATGCCCAGCACAAATGCCATGAAGGCCGCCCATATCCAGAGCGGGATACCAGAGAGTTCCATATTTCGGGTTCCGATTTACTGTTCAGACCCGGTCTGGCGCGGCAAACAGCAAAAGACCTCCACAGACGACGAACCGCCTGTGAAGGTCTCGCTGATTACGGTCGGCGCGGCTCTTGGTTTAAGAACGTATTGACGCACCGGACTCCTGGTTTCCCAGGGCGCTACTCCCCTTCGCTTCGGTGAATTATACCACCGTGAATCGATGACGTGACAAATTTGATGAAAGTTCGACGCTTTTTGACTATTTTCGAAAAAATTTGGATTTTGGACGCAAACTTTGTTATCATAGGGTTCTAACCGAGATCGGGCACGCGCTACGAGGCGGTTAAGCTGTGATTGAACTCTCAGCTCAGAGGAGAACTCAGGAAAAAATCATGAACAATATTTTGAAAATGGCTCTCGCCGCATCTGTGCTGGCGAGCGCAACCATGGCTTCCGCTGTGGTTTACAACTCGAACGAAACCAACGTTCGCGTTCCGGCAACCGGAACCGGTGGCACGACGGCTGCCAGCTACTCTTCGATGACGTTCACCGTCACCGGAAGCGGCCCGATCACTTCGATCTCGTTCACCATGGACTGGGGCACCCGCGAAGACACGGTTGACTCCCCGGGCAAGGAGCACACGTTTGCGGGCGACCTTGACATGCTGCTCGTCGCTCCGGACGGAACCCGCGTGGTGCTCATGTCGGACATGGGCGGCGGCGGCGACTTGAACGGTGTTTACACCATTGCTGATGGCGGCGGAGTTTGGGGAGCCACTGCCAACCTCGCTCCTGGCACTTATGCAACTGCAGGTTCGCTGGTTAACGAAATGATGGGCCCGCTCGGTTCGACCAACCAAGCCGCTGGAACCATGGCTACCTTCAACGGCATCAACGCCAACGGAACGTGGACCCTCCACATCCAAGACGATGCTGGCGGAGACTTCGGCTACATGAACAGTGCCAGCCTCAACATCGAAGCTGTGCCGGAACCGGCAACCATGACCGCTCTCGCCCTCGGCGCCGCGGCTATGCTCCGACGACGACGCAAATAATCGCTCTTCACGATTATTTCTCTCGACGACCCCTTCCTGGCTTGCCCGGAAGGGGTTTTTTTCGTGTCTGCTTGCAAGCTGGCCAAAAATTCTCGTCAAAAGTTCTCAGTATTGGTGTGAGTCATATGCATTGCAGGTAAAGTCCATTCAACAGGTTCTCGTACCGAAGGATAACCGATGGCAACTAAATATATCGCCCTACTGCTCATCGCACTACCCGTTTCTGGGAACGCAGTCGAATATCGAATTCGGCGGCTAAACCTCCCGATGACGGCAGAAGTCATCGATATGAATTCTCATGGCGAAGTACTCTATAGGAGTTCTACTCGCGAAGATAGGCTTTACTACTCTGGTCGAAAATTTACGTATATTTTGACTCGCACGGGTGAGAATATAAAAATGCCGGTGCCAGCAGGTGAAGACACTTATTTCCACTCCTATCCTAGAGGGATATCCGATGACGGGACAATTTGCGGCATTTACGTCAATCGGACAGGGGACCGGCAAACAGGAAATTTTATTTGGAATTATCGTACAGGATTTACTCCAGCTCCACCAGGAATTAACCTAATTGACATCAATGATCAGGGAGAGGTGGCAACCGACTACCCAGGATACACAAATTCCGTCTATAACTACGTCACCGGAACCTTCACCTATATGGATAAGGGCCTCAGCAGTATTGTCTCGATTGCAAACAACGGATGGGTCGTCGGTAACGGAGATTCCTATCGATATGGCCGGAGATTGAATCTGCAAGATACGGCGACGGTTAGACCCCAGGGAGTGACCGACAACGGGTACTTCTACGGATATCTTTTCCGACTCACGGGCGTCAGTGAAATGAGGATCTGGAACCCAGACGGCTCGATTCGAGGCCATGTTTCGTGTGGCACAGCTCTGCTCCTCACTTTCAACTCACATTTGGAAGGAGTCGGAAGCTGCGCTCGTAATCCCATGAGTGGCTGGCCCGTCTATTATTCGCCTGAAACCGGTGTAGTCGATTTCCATACGATCATTGTAAATTTTAACGATCCGTATCCGCTTCAGTATGTGCAGTTTTTGCAGGATAACGGCCTGGCTTTAGCCTACGCAAAATTCACCTTCTTGCCGGACGTCATTCCGTGGGGTAAGTACTACCTTCTCGAACCCATTAGGGATTAAGCGAGTTGGCCCAGCTCAAGAAACCTTGAGCTGGACCAACTGCCTTATTTCCCTTCGGTTTCGCCGCTACCCGGCGCGCCGTTGTTCGGGTTGGCGGCCGACCACTGCTCAATGGTCTGAGCGCTTTTCCCCGCTTCCAGGTTCGCGGGCGGTTGTTCCGGAGTTTTGCTGAGATCCTGCCCCTTCGGTTCGCCGCAACCACCGAGCAGAACGACGCCGACCGCCACCAGGCCGGCTAGTCCGGCGAGTTTTAATTGGGAGACCATTGGGTTGCCACCGTATAGGGATAGTTCACAAAGTCGCGGCAAGCGATTTGTCCGAGGGCAAACCGGGAACCATCCAGTACTTCATCCGGATTCGCGCAGTACGCGACCCGGTCTCGCTCATGCGCCGGCGCGTAAACATAACCCACGCTCGGAGTCAGACCTCCGCGATATTGAACGCTCTTCGAGTGACCGTCGGCATAAGACATGTTAAACCGTCCACCCCAGCGGAAACTAGATTGCTTGGTTGCCGCAGTTACCGGGAAGGTATCGAGGATCCAGGCTTTGCCGCCCGCGCTGTTAGGATACATACCGATTGTGGGACGGGGAGTGTCATAGGTATCGCCAAACACGAATACGTTCGATGGTTCTTCGAACGAAGTAAGCGATCGACCCGGCTGATAAGATCCGCCCCCCGGAATCGGAAGTTCCCGATCCAGAACTCCGCCGCCAGCATAAATTTGCGGGCCCCAATTGTAGCCGAAGCCAAGGCAACGTCCGGTCGGATTCAAATCATAAATTGCGCGACCCCAAGTGGTATTCAATCGGTCGGTCGCATTATGGTAATAGCATCCCGTTTCCGTTCGTTCGGTGCTGAAGAAGAGTCCGACGTTCTTAATGTATGGGAGCATTACGACCCAAAAGTCAGTTCGGTGCATTCCTTGCGGGCCGCCGGAACTTACGTTCACTGCCATGTCGTCGTTGTCCGTCGCATACATCTGCCACGCGGTTCCGATTTGCTTTACCTGCGACAGGGCATTGGTCTTTTTCGCCGCTTGCCGAGCCTGCGATAAAACCGGAAATAGAATGGCAGCGAGTATCGCGATGATGGCAATAACCACCAGAAGTTCAATAAGAGTAAATGCCTTTTTCATGCTCGAGTTTCCTCGAGCCAATGGTATTGCCGAAACATTAACCAAGCGATAAGCCCCGGTTAAATGAATATGAACACTGCAAGCAAACAAAAAGAGTCCCCGGCAAATTGCCGAGGACTCTCCAGAATTTTTGGCGAAAGCTGGACTTAGTAGTCCATGTCGCCCATGCCGCCACCCGGCATGGCGGGAGCCTTCTTCGGCTCGGGCTTCTCTACCACGAGGGCTTCGGTCGTGAGCACGAGGCCTGCAATCGAAGACGCGTTTTGGATCGTGCTTCGGGTTACCTTGGCCGGGTCCACAATGCCCTTCTTCAGAAGGTCCACCATTTCGCCCGTGCTGGCATCGAGGCCCATCGGCGATTGAGTGCCGCGAACGCGCTCCACAAGGACGCTGCCTTCCAGACCGGCATTCTCGCTGATCGTGCGAAGCGGAGCTTCGAGGGCGCGCTTGACGATGAGCAAGCCCGTAGCTTCGTCGCCTTCCAGACCATCGGTGCTAAGCGAAGTTGCCGCGCGGAGCAGAGTCGTTCCGCCGCCGGGAACAATGCCTTCTTCCACAGCCGCTCGGGTTGCCGAAAGGGCGTCTTCGTAGCGATGCTTCTTTTCCTTAAGCTCGGTCTCGGTGGAAGCGCCGACCTTGATCACGGCCACGCCGCCGCTGAGCTTCGCAAGTCGTTCTTGCAGCTTTTCGCGGTCGTAGTTGCTGTCGGTCACTTCGATCTGGCTCTTGATTTGGCCAATTCGTCCGAGAACGTCCGACTTGGTACCCGCACCTTCGATGATTGTGGTCTCGTCCTTGCTGATCACGACCTTCTTCGCCGAACCGAGCATGTCAATCGTCACGCTGTCGAGCTTCGTTCCGAGGTCTTCGCTCACAAACTTGCCTGCCGTAAGCACAGCAATGTCTTCGAGCATCGCCTTGCGTCGGTCACCAAAGCCCGGAGCCTTCACGCCGCACACTTGCAGCACGCCGCGAATCTTGTTCAGAACGAGGGTGGCAAGGGCGTCGGCTTCGATGTCTTCGGCAATCACGAGGATCGGTCGGCGAGCCGTAGCCGCTTTTTCGAGGAACGGCAAAAAGTCTTGCGCACTGCTGATCTTCTTCTCGTGGATGAGGATGAGCGGATTCTCGAGCACGACTTCCATGCGCTCCGGATCCGTCACGAAGTACGGCGAGAGGTAGCCACGGTCAAATTGCATACCTTCCACGACTTCGAGGTTTGTTTCGCGGCTCTTCGATTCTTCCACCGTGATCACGCCGTCCTTTCCGACTTTGTCCATGGCTTCCGAGACGTGCTTGCCGACTTCGGGGTCGTTGCCCGCGATGGTGGCAACAAACTCGACTTGTTCCTTGTCCGTAACTTCGATGCTGGCCGACTTGATGAACTCGACCACGGTCGCGACCGCCTTGTCAATTCCGCGCTTCACCGCAATCGGGTTTCCGCCCGCCGCAACATAGCGGAGGCCTTCGTTGACGATGGCTTGGGCAAGAACGGTGGCCGTCGTGGTTCCGTCACCGGCAACGTCGTTGGTCTTGCTCGCGACTTCTTTGCAGAGCTGCGCTCCCATATTCTCATAGGGGTCTTCGAGCTCAATTTCCTTGGCGACGGTGACGCCGTCCTTGGTGATGGTGGGGCTTCCCCACTTCTTGTCCAGCACCACGTTTCGACCCTTCGGGCCAAGCGTGACCTTCACGGCATCAGCAACTTTGTTCACGCCGCGCTCAAGCGCACGTCGTGCATTTTCATCATAAAGCAAATTCTTTGCAGCCATAGTTTTGGTTCCTGGTTCGATATGCGGGCCTCCGGTGCGTTAGCACTCTCGGCCCTATACTGCTAATTATGAACCACGCGGGGGTGAAAGTCAAGAGTTTGTTGACCTGTCCTGGGGACCGCCGCCGAGTCGCTCACAATTAGCGATTGCCGGGCACTTTTAGCGCGCCGGGCAGGAGAAAGGGTCGGTCTCGGCTTAGCCGAGGATGGCGTAGACTTGGTCTTCGTCGAGGATCGTGTAATCCACGCCCTCCAAACTCACTTCGTTGCCGCCGTATTTGCTGAACAGCACGCGGTCGCCCACCTTGACGCTCAGGGTGTTTCGCTCGCCATTATCCAGCACGCGTCCCTCGCCCACGGCGATGACCTCGCCCTCTTGCGGCTTCTTCTTGGCCGCATCGGGCAGAAAAATGCCGCTGGCTGTCTTTTCTTCGGCTTCGAGAACTTTCACGACGACTTTATCGCCGAGGGGTTTTAAGCTAGGCATAGGTTTTTACACTCACAGAAATGCCGCACGAGCGCGTTAGCACTCGCACGGCTCTACTGCTAATTTTGACACCGCCCGTGGGGCGATGTCAACCCAGGCCGGGCCTAATTGGGAATGTAGACCTTGTAGCTATAGTTGAGCTGCACCGACTTTCCGGCCGGAACGTCAACCGTCCACTTCACTACTGAATTCGGGTTCAGCCCGCGCAGTCCTTTGGCGGTCTTTGTCACCTTGGCGTCGTGGCTCGATTCAAGCACTTCGCCTGTTAGGTCCTTGCTCACTTCCATCGTCACCGTCTCGTCCTTTCGATTCGAAACGTCAATGGTGCCCTTGATTGTAATGAGGTCGTAATTGCGGCGGAAACTCGCCTCCTCGCGCGAGAACGGCACCCGAGAAATTTCTTCCTCTATTCCCTCCGCGCGAATATCCAGCGCCTTGTTGATGCGCAATTTCGCTTCGGCGCCCACGCTGGTGTAGTGCATCATGTCTTGCCCGATCACCTGGCCGTTCGACATGGTCATTGCGGGGGCGGTCGTGAACGGGTTCTTGCCTGTGTTGCGGAACTTCAGCGAGTGCCAAACGTCGCCTGGCCCTTCCGGGATGCCCACATACTGGCGGTCACCCATCAGTGAGTCTCCGATGTCCCACGTGTAAACGTGCTTATACGGAACTTCCAGTTCGAATAGCACCAGATAGGCGCGGCCACCCTTGTCCAGAGAGAAGTTAGGCTGGCGATAGAAGAACAGGTCGCCTTCTGACTGACCGGGAAGGTCGGACATCGGCACCGGGGCGAAATCGGCCTCCCGCGCGGCCGCCATGTTTTGCGACATCATTGCGCCGCGCCCACCGCCGCCAAACCCGCCGGGCCCACCCGAACTACCGATCATGGATTTGGTAAACGTATCTACATCCCACTGACTAAGGAACGGGTCTTCGGTGCCAAGGAAGGGGATATTCGGGAAGCCCGTCACCATTCTCAGTTCGATGTCCTTAATCGGGCTTAGGTCGTTTAGGACGGTGCTTTTCGCGGTGAGTTTAAGTGTCTTCTTGTCGGAAATATCTACCAAGTAGGCCGGTGCCCAGGTGAGGCCGCTTTCCACCCCGATCATGCGGAGTTTGCCCGCGCCCTTTGAACGAATACGTAGCGCGCGTTGCTTGGTTTGGGTAGTGAAGCTGGTGTTAAATTCACCTTTCACCAACACGCGCCGAATCGAATCGTTTCGGAGAACCAGGGTTCCCTCGGCGGTTTGAAGGGTGAGTGCGCCGCCCCGGAACGAAGTGAGCTTGCCCGTGACCACCGTGTTATCGTTGAGAGTGAGCGTCATTTCTTTGCCGACGTTGACGCGCACAAAGTCTTCGATGGATTGGGCGTCCGTCTTGACATCGGAAGTGACGGATTCGACCGTGATGGACTGCAATTGCGCGTTGCGATCGGCGAAAAACCAGAGGGTGCCCAGACTGGGCCGCGGCACATCAACGATGCTGGTGTCGCCGTCGGCGTCCAGCGTGATTTCGCGGGTGACGACCGCGTACCCGTTCTTAAAGAGGGCCGCGTCCACAATTTTGGGGAGGGCGGGTTCTGCCATTCCGAGCTGGGTTGCCAAGATCATAGAAGTGAAAACCATGGTTTTGATTGCCTTTCGCTTTAGTGTGACGTACGGGCGGTGACGGGAGTTTCGGATTGGACCCCAAGAGCGTTTGCCGCCCCGGCCCAGAGCCTCTTTCCCTCGGCCGGTTCCAGGGGTAACCGGCCTCTGCCCCCGGGGCGGCAAATTTTGCGGGAACGCATGCGTACGTGAGGGCGTTGGATTTGGTGATGACCGGATGTTTTCACACGGACCCCCGGCTGGCCCGCGAGTACGCTTATGATTGGAAACAGTGCCAAAAACCACATTTTTCAAAAAATGTGAAGCGAACGTTGCTTTTGCGGGCGGAGGCTTGCTAAGCTGGGTTATGGAGGAACATCCATGAATAAAAAACTCAATGTTAATCTCCCCCCCCCCCCGACTTACGCATAAGCTAATTGCCGTGTGCGCCGTCGCCTTCGTCGTCGCCGGTAGCTGGGCAAAACAATCCGCAATTATCCATCTTAAGCAAATTGATCACTTTAACTCTATTG